>OKXB01000586.1_pt1 | contig 44192 bp, 28 predicted proteins | sample 1601731 | NCBI WGS metagenome assembly OKXB01 (sample SAMN04414077, study PRJEB24778) | human gut metagenome | material: faecal | host: Homo sapiens
AACACATAGTTCGGAGAGAGCAGGCCGGCAGAAATGCCAAGTCCTATCAGAACTTAAAATGACATGAAAGGATTACTTTTCTTTTTATATTACTTTATCATTTATATTAGGCGGAAAAACAAATCAATAAAAGAATTATTTTATATTATTTTTTAGTATTGTTTATTGTATTTATAAAAAATACAGTTAACTTTGTCTTCGAAAGTTAAATCTAATACAGGTAGAAAAGTAGGATCAAGAGGGTAAACAGACACATATAGAAGTCTTCTCAATTAGTCCTATCCCACTATCTAAAAACCAATTAAATATTAATACTTATGAGAAAATGCTCTCCAATTTCCCCTAACTCCTTTCGGAAAGTTCTGATAGGACTTGGCATTTCTGCCGGCCTGCTCTCTCCGAACTATGTGTTCGCTACGTCTTTAGAGACTTATGAGAACCAGTCTGTAGCTGCTGTTCAGCAAGCAAGGAAGATTACCGGTACACTGACCGATGCTGTCGGTGAACCTATTATTGGTGCTACTGTTTTAGAAAAAGGAAACCCTTCCAATGGTACGATTACCGATATCAATGGTAAATTCTCTCTTTCGGTCCATCCTAATGCTGTGATCAGTATTTCGTATATAGGATACATAACACAAAATATTAAGATAACTAATCAAACCTCACTGAAAGTGGTTATGATGGATGATACCCAGGCGCTGGAAGAAGTAGTGGTAGTAGGTTATGGTTCGCAGAAGAAAGCGAATCTGACCGGAGCCGTATCTTCTGTGAAAATGGATGAGGTACTGGGTGACCGTCCTATTTTGAATGCATCTGATGCCCTTCAGGGAGCCGTGCCGGGACTGTTTGTATCTAATGGAGGTAATGCTCCCGGAACCAGTAAGTCGTTCCAGATTCGTGGAGCCTATTCGGTGGGTGTCAAGAACTCGGACGGTTCATACGGAAACACCATTAAGCCACTCGTATTGATTGATAATGTGGAAGGTGACCTCGATATGGTAAACCCCGAAGATATCGAGTCAATCAGTGTACTGAAGGATGCAGCTTCAGCAGCTATCTATGGTGCACGTGCAGCCGGTGGTGTAATTGTCGTTACGACTAAACGCCCTAAAGGTGCTGCTAAGTTTTCATTGAATTACAACAATAACTTTGCTTTCGGAACAGCTGTCAATCTGCCTAAACAGGCTCCGCTGATGGACTATCTGCAAGCTTATCTGGATTGTGGATATTCAGATGCCTATTGGTCGCTCGGTTCGCCAAGTGTCAGCAAATGGATGGAATATCTGAGTGAATACCAAAAGAACCCTTCTGCTTTCAATACGGTGGGAGACGGTATTTATATGGATGAATCCGGTGTACCATACTATTTGAATGAAAAAGATCTTTATAAGAACTTTATGGAGACCAGTTTCCAGATGACTCATAATATTTCCGCTTCAGGAGGTACGGACAAACTGCGTTATCGTATTTCGGGTGGATATACTTCGAATGACGGTGTATTGGTGTCCGATCGTGATAAGTTTGAACGTATGAATATCAATACCTTTATTTCGGCAGATGTAACTAACTGGTTCACTCAGGAAGTGACTATGAGCTATGCGCATAGTCTACAGACTTCACCCGGTGGAATGGGAGGTGTGTATAATACTCGTTTGGTTTCATATTATCCGGAAGGAGATCTGCCGGCATCAGTCAATACGTTGGCAAACGAGGATCTTCCTTTGTTCACTCCACGCAACCAGATCTTGTTGTCGAATCCGGTAAACAATAATAATGACAATCCGCGTATCTTCCTGAAATCCATATTGAAACCACTAAAGGGACTGGAAGCTGTATTTGAATATACATTTGATAAAAACATCTATGATTACCACTGGTATACAGGACAGTATGACTATACTACCATTCAGGGAGGAAGTTCAAAATCATTTGTAGACGATTATCTGAGAAAGTACAAACAGCATACGAATTATAACGCTATCAACGTTTACGCTACATATAGTAAGAAATTCGGTGACCATAATTTCAAAGTAATGGCAGGATTCAACCAGGAGTCGAGCTATCAGGAAACATTGGATGCTTATTCTTACAATCAGGCGGTGATAGACGTACCGGCCATGGGATCGGGAACCGGCACCATCAAGGCTACCGACTCATACAGTGAATATGCCGTACGTGGTGGATTCTTTAGAGTCAACTATAATTATCAGGACAAATATTTGCTGGAAGTGAACGGACGTTATGACGGTTCTTCTAAATTCCCGAAGAGCTCTCGTTTCGGTTTCTTCCCTTCTGTATCAGCCGGTTGGCAGATCGCTCAGGAGAAGTTTATGGAGTCTACCCGTAACTGGTTGGACGGATTGAAGATTCGCGCATCATATGGTGTGATCGGTAACCAGAATGTGAATCCGTATACTTTCACTCCGACAATGAGTGTCAGCAATAAATCTACTTCCTGGATTATCGACAATACGTATGTCACCTCTATCAGCTCGTTGCCGGCTTTGGTAAGCCAGAACTTTACATGGGAGAAAGTAGGTACGGTCAATGTAGGACTTGATATTAACTTATTCAACAATCGCCTGAATGGTGTATTTGAATGGTATCAGCGTAACACTAACGGCATGCTTGCTCCGGGTGTGCAGCTACCGGCTGTCGTAGGTGCAAGTGCTCCTTATCAGAATACTGCCGATATGCGTACACGAGGCTGGGAGTTGAGCCTGAACTGGCGTGACCAGATCGGTAAGGTGGGATATCGTTTGGGATTCAACTTGTCGGATTATAAATCGAAAATTACCAAATACGATGATAATGCAACCACCAAGTTGCTGAGCAGTTTCTATCCCGGACAGGTGATGGGAGAGATATGGGGATATATAGCCGATGGTTATTATTCTGTGGACGATTTCGAAGATACATCATCCTGGAAACTGAAAGAGGGAATAACCTCGATCAATGGTTATAACGTACGTCCGGGTGATGTGAAATTCAAAAACCTCCGTGATGATGAAAGTTCTACTAATGTAATTACCAGTGGTGACAATACATTCGACAATCCGGGTGACCGTAAAGTGATCGGTAATACGACTCCGCGTTATCAGTATGGTATCAATCTGGGAGCTAACTATGCCGGTTTCGACCTCAATGTTATCCTTCAGGGAACAGGAAAGCGTGATTACTGGATTTCGAATGTCTTGACTTTCCCGATGAACGGTGATAACTTCATTCCGTTGTTTGACGGTTTGAGTGATTACTGGATGCCTAAAGATCCTGACAACGGTGACTGGACGGCAGTCAATCCGAATGCGAAGTATCCCCGTCTGTATGGTAACCGAGGTAATTCCGGTTCAAACCTCCGTCAGAGCGACAAATACTTGTCTGATGCTTCTTATCTCCGTATTAAGAACATCACTTTGTCTTACAATTTACCAAAGAAGTGGTTGTCTCAGATCTTCCTTTCACAAATGAAGGCGTTTGTCAGTGTTGAAAACGTAGCTACTTTCACCTCTTTGCCTTCGGGTATCGACCCGGAGAGAATAGAATGGAACTATCCGGCATTCCGTACAGTTTCGTTCGGTATAAATATCACATTATAAACTCTAATCTGATACATGAATATGAAAAAGATATTATTGTTTTTAACCCTCTTTACAGGGATGATACTGGCGGGATGCAACGATAGCTTCCTTGAGAAATATCCTGTAACCAGCCTGACGGAAGAAAATGCATTCAAGTCGTATGACAATTTTAAGGCCTTTATGTGGCCATGTTATGAAATGTTCTCTAATACGAATATCGCCACTTCTACAACGGCAATCGGGCGTAACTCTCACTATATGGGTGATGTGTATGCCGGATATCTGAATCAGCGTGGAGCCAGCAGTCAGAATAAATATGCGTTTCAGACAGTGACCAATGCTACGTCGGGTAATGGATGGAACTTCTCTACATTCATTCGCCGTATCAACCTGATGCTTTCGCATGTGGATGATTCTGATATGACAGAAGCTGAAAAGAATCATTGGAAAGCTGTTGGATATTTCTTCCACTCATTTTGGTATATGGAGTTGATAGACCGTTTCGGTGATGTGCCTTGGATCGATAAACCACTGGACGAAACCTCTGAAGAAGCTTACGGAACGCGGATGCCTCGTCTGGAAGTGGCTGATAAAGTCCTGGAGCGCTTGCAATGGGCCGAACAAAATATCGGTGATGCGTCCGTTTACGAGAAAAAGGACGGTTCGAATACTATCAACCGTGATTGTGTACGTGCGGCTCTTTCACGTTTCACACTTCGCGAAGCAACCTGGCGCAAATATCATGAATTGGGTAGTTATGACAAATACTTCGATGAATGTATCCGTGTATCGAAGCTGTTGATGGCGGATTATCCTACATTATATTATGGTACCGACGGACAGCCGGCAGCCGGATATGGTGAAATGTGGACAACAGAGGATCTGAGTAAGGTACAGGGAGTCATTCTGTATCAGCAGTGGCTGGAAACCATTAAACCCGGACATTCGTGCTATTATGAACACACCTCTTCACATGATATAGAAATGCATCAGGGAACGGTAGACTTGTATTTGTGTAAGGATGGCAAGACTATTTCCCATTCAGACCAATATCAGGGAGATAAGGATATTTATGCTACTTTCCGCAATCGTGACCCGCGTATGTATCACACCATCATGCCGCCTTATAAGGTAAAAGATGGTAAGGGGGATTATTCCACATGGTCTTATACCAGTGATCCTGCCGATCGCGAATATATTGATATCATGGGAGCTAACGAGTCGTGCAGTAATCCGGGTATTGGCATGAAGCGCTTGCCGGGACAAAACTGGAGTGCTTCATTGGTACGTCGTGTTCCTAACCTGCAAGGGGGCGCACAATACACAATTGAAGGAAAGAAATATGGACCGCATGCCTATGTGGCTTCCCGTTCGGGATATTATGTATGGAAGAACTGGGATAATTGGGAGGAAAACTATAATAATGCCCAGGTGAATACTGCCGACAAACCTGTCTTTAAAATTGAAGAGGTCTTGTTGAACTATGCAGAGGCTATGTTCGAAACGAATCAATTTACACAAACCATTGCCGACGAGACGATCAACAAGTTGCGTAAACGTGCCGGTGTAGCTGATATGGTAGTAGCCCAGATTGATGGTAACTTTGACCCGAAACGTGGAAAATATTATCCGAAAGGAAATGATAACGGCATACTCGTTGATCCGGTATTATGGGAAATCCGTCGTGAACGTATTATCGAATTGATGGGCGAAGGATTTGGTTTTTATGATGTACGTCGCTGGAGAATGGCTCCTTGGTTCGTCAATATGCAGCAGAAAGGTATGTGGATTTCAAAGACGGAACTCAGCTCACTGACGTTGCTCAACGAAATGACCGGAACTTCAGACGGGGCGAACGGATCGATGACCGAAGGGTATATCTATCTATTCAACGATCCGTTGAAGGAAGGAAAAGGCTGGCTGGAGAAATATTATCTCTATCAGGTTCCGTTAGAAGAAATAGCTCTTAATCCTAACTTGACACAAAACCCGGGATGGGAATAAAAGGATCTGTAGCCGTTCTTTTTAATTAAATTTTGAGAAGAAGGGAATGTGTCAAAGGCACCACAGATTACACGGATGAAATAGTAAGATATAGGTTATCCGCATGGATAGTCTGTTATAATCTGAGTGATCTGTGGTAAGGAGGCTTTTGAAACATTCTCTTCTTTTTGTTTTGAAAACTTTAAATGAACATTATGAATCAGAAATTATTACTCGGAAGTGCACTGCTCGTGGGAATGGCTTCTACACAGCAGGCGTTGGCCCGGCAGAAGAAAGCAAAGGAACAAACCCGTCCGAATGTCGTTTTCATATTGGCTGACGATTTGGGATACGGAGACTTAAGCTGTTATGGGCAGGAAAAGTTTGAGACTCCTAATATCGACCGGTTGGCACAGAACGGAATGCGTTTTACCCAATGTTATTCGGGAACAACGGTTAGTGCTCCCTCACGTTCGTGTCTGATAACCGGAACCCATAGCGGGCATACGGCTATCCGTGGAAATAAAGAGCTTGCTCCGGAAGGACAATTCCCATTGCCGGAAAACTCACAGACTATTTTCAATGATTTCCGTAATGCCGGTTATCGCACAGGTGCCTTTGGTAAATGGGGGCTTGGCTATATCGGTTCCGCGGGGGACCCTTACAAACAGGGAATCGATCAGTTTTACGGATATAATTGCCAGTTGCTGGCACACAGCTATTATCCCGATCATTTGTGGGACAACGATAAACGGGTAGATTTGCCGGACAATAATCTCAATGTGCAATATGGGAAGGGTACTTATTCGCAGGACCTGATTCACTCTAAAGCATTGGCTTTTCTGGATGAAGCCGCTAAGGAGAAAGATCAACCTTTCTTTATGTGGTATCCTACCATTATTCCGCATGCCGAACTGATAGTACCTGAAGATAGTATTATTAAGAAGTTTCGTGGGAAGTACCCCGAGAAGCCTTATCGTGGAGTGGAGCCTGGAAGTCCTGCTTTCCGTAAAGGAGGATATTGTACTCAGTTCTATCCGCACGCTACATTTGCTGCAATGGTCTATCGGTTGGATGTATATGTAGGGCAGATTGTACAGAAGTTGAAAGATATGGGAGTATACGATAATACCATTATCATCTTTTCGAGTGATAATGGTCCTCATATGGAGGGCGGTGCCGATCCGGACTTTTTCAACAGTAATGGCATATGGCGCGGGTATAAACGTGACGTGTACGAAGGTGGTATCCGTGTACCCATGATCATATCGTGGCCCGGACACGTACAACCCAGTACGGAAACCGATTTCATGTGTTCATTCTGGGACTTAATGCCCACTTTCAGGGAAGTGTTGAATCCGAAAGCGGATACCCGGAATATGGATGGTGTCAGTATACTTCCTCTGTTACAAAACCGTAAAGGACAGAAAGAACATGAATATCTTTATTTCGAATTTCTTGAGATGAATGGGCGTCAGGCAGTCCGCAAAGGTGACTGGAAGCTTGTTCACATGAATATACGGGGAAATAAGCCCTATTACGAATTATACAACCTGGCTTCTGATCCGTCGGAGAAGTACAATGTGCTGAATCAATATCCCGAGAAAGCGGATGAATTGAAAGCGATTATGAAAGAAGCCCATATAGAAGATTCCAATTGGCCTTTATTTAGATAAATAGTGATTGATAAAGTTGTCAAATGAAAGGCAAGCATACTATGTATTGCTTTTAAAAAGGAAGAGGCTGTCATGTGATATAACAGCCTCTTTTGTATATATAGTCAGGTACCTCTGCTCTTTTTAGAAGGCAAGACCTACCCTGAAGCCGAAGTTGTTCAGCTTGTCTACATTGTAAGTCAGCACATTGGCCTTGTTGGTAGCATAGCTGTAGTAAACGGCGATATGCAGACCCGGACCGTAAGCCCAAGGGTATACGTTAAGACCGATTTCCGGTGATACGTAGAATCCCCAAGTATTATCGCGGGTTTCGAACATATTGTAGTTAGAACGTACTTTCGCATAATTGGCACCCAGCTTGACACCGAAATAAGGTTGCCATGCTCCGCCACGATTCATTTGATAACGTGCAGCGGCACCAAAAGGTAACTGGAAGATGGTATGTTGCTGGTCAGTATTCACGGTTCCTTCGCCAACAGGGAAAGTTGCGCGTGGGAAGTATTCGTGGTTACTGCTGTAGTTCATAAAGAGTCCGAGTCCGAGATTAGGAGTCACAAAGTAACCGCCTTCGAAGTTCATACCCCATCCGCTGGCTTTATCGGCAAAGTGATTTTTCAGTGGTGCGTTGAACTGCCAGTCCACGTTAGCATATCCATTATCTGATAACTGTGCCTTGGCCGGCATGGCAAAGGCCAGAGCAAGGGCCGCTATGGCCAGTACTCTAAGAGAAATATATTTCATTGTTTTCATAACGGTTCTTGATTAAATTATTTGTTAGTGAGATAGGGTGACTGTGCAAACGACTGATTGATTGCGCGAACAACCAGAGTTTGGTTCACTTTACCGGAATAGCTTGCAGGTCCGCTCAGGAAGCTGCTCCACAAAACGGGGAGTTTTTGTTTTTCACCCTCAGGAGCTTTCAGGTTCATAATCTCAGTAAGGAATGAGTTGGTTGTAATGCTATAGTTTACAACATACGGATAATACCAGCCGCCCCAATTACCCCAGTAAGGTGCATCCCAGTATCCGGGATAGTTCCACCACCACTCAGGTTGTCCGTAATCGGTGAAGTAATAAGTACTTTGAACGTAACTTACCTGTATACCCAAGTCGGCAGCATCTTTATTGTCTGTATATGTAAAACCTTTGTTATTCAGGTTTTCTTTGTACGCATTGATGATAGCTTCTGCTGCTTCACCTTTCCAGTATTCCGGATCTTTTTTATCTCCGATGACGAGAACGCTGTCAGGGATATAGTACGTGCTGAATTGTTTGAAGTCAGCTTTCTTGTCGTAGTTGGTGTAAACCAAATAGTCATTGTCCAATTTGTCCATGTCAGGGTCTTTTTCGCAGGCTGCGAATGCAAAGACCGCCAATAAGATGGGAATTAATCTCTTCATATCTTTATAATGTTTAGGTTAATTAAAAAAATCTTGCCCTGGTACCTTAAGGCGTTTGCAGAAAATAACAAGACTCTTGTTAAAAGGTTCGCAAAGAATAATGTTAAAATGCAGTATGATTACTTGGAGGCTTTGGTGAAAGATCTATCTTTGTACAAAATTAAAACCGAAATAAATATGAAGAACCTACGCATCTGGCAGACACTTTCCTTATGGCTCGTCTTGCTTGTTACATCCTTGCCTCTGTCTGCCCAAACAGCTTTATTAGAGAAATTGGGTAAGATTGCCGACATTACCGGAACCCAACCCTTGGAATCTACAGAATTTGTTGAAAAATATGTGGCTTATTTCACACAGCCGTTAGATCATCGTCATCCGGAGAAGGGTTCTTTCAGTCAGCGTGTTATTGTTTCTCATGTCGGATTTGATCGTCCTACTGTGATGGTTACCGAAGGCTATGGCGCTTCTTACGCCTTGGGATCCAATTACCGGGAGGAATTATCGAAACTATTTAATACTAATATGATATTCGTGGAATACCGCTATTTCCTTGAATCGACTCCTACTCCTAAAGATTGGCAATATCTGACAGCCGAGAATTCTGCCGAAGATTTACATGCCGTACGGGAGGCTTTCCGTTCCATCTATCCCGGTAAGTGGATTGCCACCGGCATCAGTAAAGGAGGACAGACGGCAATGCTTTATCGTACTTTCTTTCCCGAGGATGTGGATATCTCTGTTCCATATGTGGCTCCGCTTTGCTATGGAGTTGAAGACGGGCGTCACGAACCTTTTTTAAAGATGGTATCTACTCCCGAAGCTCGTAAGAAAATTGAAGATTTTCAGTTGGAGGTGTTGAAACGTAAACCTACTTTGTTACCTCGTTTCGAGAAGTATTGTGCCGGAAAGAAATATAAGTTCCGTGCTCCTGTAGAGGAGATTTATGATTATTCGGTGCTCGAATATTCGTTTTCTATCTGGCAATGGGGAACTCCGGTCGATCAGATTCCTGCCGTTACAGCTTCGGATGACGAACTCTTTAAACATTTACTCGCTATCAGCGAACCGTCTTATTTTGAGGAAGAGGGTGCCAATACTTCTTTCTTTGTACAAGCTGCCCACGAGTTGGGATATTATGGGTATGATATCCGTCCATTCAAAAAATACCTTACCATTAAAACCAGTAAAGATTACTTGAAGCGTTTGATGCTTCCCGAAGAACTCGGTGATATGAAGTTTGATAAGACTCTGAGTCGGAAAATAATTCATTTCCTGAAGAACAATGATCCGAAAATGATCTTTATTTATGGGCAGAACGATCCATGGACGGCAGCAGGTGTCACCTGGCTGAAAGGGAAAAAGAATATTCATGTCTTTGTGGAACCCAACGGAAGTCATTTGGCCCGTATCGGTACTTTGCCTCAAAAAGAGAAAGAAGAAGCCATCGGATTGATAAAGAAGTGGTTGGAAGAGTGACCCCATTCTTGCCCCTTTGTAGATGAATAGAAAAGTTACAGAGGTGTTTTCACCACAGATTACACAAACCTGTACAGATGAAGGTCAAATGGATGACTGTCTGTATGGGTGATCTGTGATAATCCGTGTAACCTGTGGTGACCTCTGATGTTACAAACTTATATCAGTGGTTTTAACATTTCCGGTATCTCTACTTTGTCCAGATCCAGTTCGTTTAAACGCTTCTTGCCTGCCTCTGTGAGGCTGAAGTACATCTGGCGTTTGTCTACTTCACCCAATGCCCGTCGGATGAGTCCTTTATCTTCTACCGCACGGATGACTTTCGACGTATGCGACGGAGCCATTTCCGTTCGTTCGGCTATAGCAGTCGAGGTAATTTCCTTTCCGGCTTCGCGCAACGCACATAGCACCATTGCTTCGTTCAGCGATATTCCATACACCTCTTCAAATGCCGTTTCGAAAATGGAGAGTGCTTTGTAGATATCGCGCATCTTACATATTGTATTCATACTTCCTTATTAAATAAACAGATTGATGTTAGCATTATCGGCACGTTCCATATAAGTGGCTACTCCGCCTACCGTAACTTCATCAAGCAACTCTTCACGTTTTACTCCCATCACATCCATCGACATTTGGCAAGCAATAAACTCCACCCCGTTCTCCAGAGCCTGCTGCCGCAGGGATTCCAGTGAGTCGATGCCTTTCCGGTGCATGATGTATCGCATCATCTTTCCACCCATACCTCCCATGCTCATTTTAGAAAGTTTCAGTTTCAGCGAACTGGATGGGAGCATTGTACCAAACATCTTGCCGAAAATGTCTTTCTCCACTTTGGGCTTATGCAATTTCTTAATCACATTCAGCCCCCAGAAAGTAAAGAAGATAGTTACTTTTTGTCCGGTGGCAGCTGCGCCGTTGGCCAGGACGAAAGTGGCAAGTGCCTTGTCCAAGTCGTCACTGAACATAATCAGAGTTTTACCTTTGCTGTCACATGTCGTAGTCAGGTTACAAGCCTGGGGTTCGCCTTTCTCAATGACTACTACCGATTTCCCTCCGGTACTATCCTTGGAGATAAATTTATTTCCGGTAGAGTTGCACCATGCGGCAGCATCCCGCGAGAATCCCGGGTCTGTAGCCACAATTTCAACTCTCTCGCCCGGAACAAGCGTATCCATTGTTTTCTTCATCTTTAGGACCGGGCCCGGACATTGTAATCCGCAGGCATCCACCCGGATTGTCTTAGGATTTGCAGCCGTTGTAGTTTGGGGTGCCTCAGCCCCCACAGAAGGTTTCGCCGGGCTGTCTTGCGCAGAAGGCGTGTCGTCTGTTTCTTCATTTTCGTGCAAGATGATGGGAGCGGTAGCAGCACGATAGGTCTTCAATCCGCCGGAGAGGTTATATACTTCTTTGAAACCGTGCTGGATCAGGATGCGGTAAGCAAGATATCCTCTCAGCCCTACGGCGCAGAAGGTGTAGATTGGCTTGTTCGAAGGAAGTTCAGCAATACGGTCACGTATTTCATCCAATGGTATATTTACTGCTCCGGGCAGTGAACCCAATGCAAATTCGTCTGGTGTACGCACATCCAGCAGGAACACATCTTTCAGTTCGATATCTCTCAGGTCGCGCCAGTATACGGGTTTTACTCTGCCGAGGATGATGTTTTCGGCTACATAACCGGCGATGGCTACGGGGTCCTTTGCCGAAGAGAAAGGAGGTGCATACGCCTGCTCCACTTTCATCAGGTCATAGATCGTTCCCTCGTGTTTGATGACAAGAGAAAGTTCGTCAATTCGTTTGTCCACGCCATCATACCCCACAATTTGGCCGCCATACAACTTGCCTGTTTGGGGATCGAAGGTTATTTTGATACTCATCGGCATAGCGTCCGGATAGTATCCTGCATGCGAGGCCGGATGAGTGGTTGAAGATGCATATACAATGCCTGCCTGCTTTAACCGCTTTCCCGGAAGTCCGGTTGAGGCTACTGTCATGTCAAATACTTTTGCGATGGAGGTACCGATGGCTCCTTCATAAGGAATCTGTGCACCCAGCAGGTTGTCGGCAACAATACGTCCCTGTCGGTTAGCGGGTCCGGCAAGATAGTTCAGCCAAGGTTTGCCCGTAATGGGATGGCGGAATTCAATGGCATCACCGATGGCATAGATCGATTCGTCGGAAGTCTGCAAATAATCATTTACTGCGATACCTCCCGCTTCACCGATCGTAAGTTCGGCAGCTCTTGCCAGCGTTGTCTCCGGGCGCACGCCGATAGATAGAATCACGATATCCGCCAGGATGGATTGTCCGTTCTTGAAGACTACCTTCACTTCTTTGCCTGCTTGCTCAAACGATGCGACAGCTTGCTCCAGGTATAAGTTGACACCCTTCTCCATCAAATGTTGATGAACCAGTGCTGCCATTGAAAAGTCAATAGGTGCCATCACCTGGTTGCCCATCTCGACAATAGATACTTGCGCTCCCAGTGCGTGCAGGTTTTCTGCCATTTCCAGTCCGATGAATCCGGCCCCGATCACGACAGCCCGGCGGGGAGGCCGATTGTTGACATATGCTTTAATGCGGTCGGTGTCTGCTACATTCCGCAAAGTAAAGATGCCGGTTGAGTCAATGCCCGGTAATGGTGGGCGTACAGGAGATGCACCGGTGGATATTAACAGTTTGTCATAACTCTCCTCGTAAGTGTCTTCACTCTTAAGGCGGACGGTTACTGTCTTTTTCTTCCGGTCGATAAAAATAACTTCATTCTCGGTACGCACGTCTACCCTGAAACGTACTCCGAAAGCTTCGGGAGTCTGTACGAATAGTTTCTCACGCTCTTCGATAACGTCCCCTATATAATAGGGCAGTCCGCAGTTGGCATAAGATATGTACTTTCCTTTTTCCAACAAGATGATTTCCGCTGTTTCGTCCGAACGTCTGATACGGGCTGCAGTAGTAGCTCCTCCTGCTACGCCTCCAATAATAATAATCTTCATTTGAATATATTTTCGTTTTAAAATAGTTTCCTATGGAAATAAACGTTTGCCGACTTAAAAAGGTTCATGGAAAAGCTTAAAAAATTAACAAGTATGGGTTATCTTACTTACGGAAGTGCAGTTACACCAAAAGATATACTATTATCTCCTTATCGTCTGTGGAGTGATACAGGTATGTTAGATATTAAAACATGGGGATGTTGTGTGTGATAACATGGGGATGTTCTTATATACAACATGGGGATGTTTTGCGCCAAAACATCCCCATGTTATTCAATCTCCCATTAAAGGGAAAGACTGCCGGCCCGTAGTGTTTTGCTAACTGTGTTTTAATGTCGGAACATGTATCTGAGAAGGATTTGCATGGCAGGGAGCGAACAGCGTGTCGTTCAGTCGTTGCAATGCTTCTCTCTTATCTTCTGCCCTGATGACAAGTGAAACATTGTTGTTATTACTGCCATAAGAGATCATTCGGATCGGGATGGTGGCCAAAGCATTTATGATTCGGGCTTCAAATCCGGCGCATTGCCACTGCATGTTACCTATGGCCGAAAGGATGCACATGTGGTCTTTTACCACCGTGACTGCATATCGTGAGAGTTCGTGGAGTATATGCGATAAACGCTCTTTGTCGTTGATGGCAACAGATACATCAGAACCGGACGAGGCGAACAGGCACAGGGAAGTGTGGTATTTGGCAAAAGTATCGAATATTTTGCTGATGAACAGATAGGGGCGTAACGTTCGGTTCGATTGGAATTTAATGTAATAAATATTGTCTCTGGCGGTAATGGCCTTTATGTTTTCTCCGCTTTGTGAATTTGAAATCAGAGTTCCTCCTTCTGCAGGCTCCATCGAACATAGCAAACGTATCGGTATGTTGTTTTCTCTTGCGGGCAGGATGCAGTGAGGGTTGAATCCCGTCCAGCCGCAATAGGCCAGTTGCTCGGCTTCGTCGAAACTGAGCTGCTTCACCATTGCCGGATGCTTCACAAAGCGCGGGTCACAACTGTGCAACTCTTTGCTGTCTGTCCACAGACATACTTCTTGTGCCTGAAGAGCGGCTCCGATCAGTGTGGCTGAAACATCATCTCCGCCTTGTTTCAAGTAACAGGTTTCGTTGTAAGCATTCCGGCAAAGATGTCCTTGAGTAAGAAATACATTGGTCGACTTATGCTCTGCCAAGAGCAAGTGTAGCTTTGTACCGATGTATTCCATGTCCGGTTCTTCTTCCGGAGCCAGTCGCATGAAGTCGAGACTGTTGAGTAGTCGGTTGTTGATTCCCTGCTCTTTCAGATAGAGGCTGACTAGCATACTGCTGATAAATTCTCCCTGCGCCAGTATGTCTTTCTCGTCGACAGATGTAAAACGTTGGCGGGTAAAGTTCCATAGAGTCCGGAAACGATCGATGATGGAATCGACCGCCTGTTGCTTGATCGATTCGTCATTGAATAGTTCGTTGGCGAAATCGATAAACCTGAATTCAAGCCTGCTTATCTCGTCATGCGCCTGTTCTGTATCTCTGTTGAAAAGATGGGCAACTATTCCGGCCAGACGTTCCGTAGTCTCTGTAGTGGCGGACAGAACGATTATTTGGGGGATACTGTTGTCAATCAGGCGGAGCATTCCTTTCATTTCCTGTACTGAGCCTGTGGGAATTTTACCGAATTTGTAGATTTTCATTTCTCTATTTTTTTTAGTTATACGATTCTTTTTTCTTATCTGTCTCCTTTTCATTTTAGTTTGTTTTATCAAAATGAAAAGGTGGCATTTGCCTGTTCAGATGATTCCTTACCCGTTTAAAACCGCTTCTGAGTGATCAGAAAAGGGGTAGGGAAGATTATCGGGCGCTGAGTCATGAATAAAAGTTCAAAAGACATGCCATTCGGAATTTTATTTTTCAGCAGTCCGATCATTTGCGTTGTAGCAGAAAACCATTATATTTGCACACCCTGTTTTTTACCATTCACATTTTAACTTATCAGATATGAGTAAAATTCTGATTATTGATGACGAAGTGCAGATTCGTGGTCTGTTGGCACGTATGATGGAACTTGAAGGTTACGAAGTGTGTCAGGCCGGCGATTGTAAGACAGCACTCAGACAATTGGAACTTCAAATGCCCGACGTGGCTTTGTGTGATGTATTTCTGCCGGATGGAAACGGGGTGGATCTGGTGACGGAGATGAAGAAAAAATCTCCGGGAGTGGAGATTATTCTGCTGACGGCACATGGAAACATACCTGATGGTGTGCAGGCAATCAAGAACGGAGCTTTCGATTACATAACGAAAGGGGATGATAACAATAAAATCATTCCCCTGATCAGTCGCGCTGTAGAAAAGGCACGGATGAATATCCGCCTGGACAAACTGGAGAAGAAGATGGGACTGATGTATTCGTTCGATTCCATACTCGGTGAATCGAAAGCATTGAAAGAAGCGGTTTCGTTAGCCCGTAAGGTATCGGTGACTGATGTACCTGTATTGCTGACGGGTGAGACGGGAACCGGAAAAGAGGTGTTTGCCCAGTCCATACATTATAGTAGTAAGCGTGCCCGGCAAAACTTTGTGGCAGTTAACTGCTCTTCGTTCAGTAAAGAGTTGCTGGAGAGCGAGATGTTCGGGCATAAGGCGGGTTCCTTTACCGGTGCGCTGAAAGATAAGAAGGGACTTTTTGAAGAAGCCAATAACGGAACAATCTTTTTGGATGAAATCGGTGAGATGGCTTTTGAGTTGCAAGCCAAGCTGTTGCGTATCCTCGAAACCGGCGAATACATCAAGATAGGTGACACGAAGCCGACCCACATTGATGTGCGTATCATTGCTGCTACAAACCGTAATTTACCTGCCGAGATAGCTGTGGGACGTTTTCGTGAAGATCTGTTCTATCGGCTCTCCGTGTTTCAGGTACATCTTCCGCCTTTGCGTGAACGTACGGGAGATATTAAGATACTGGCTGAATCGTTTGTCCGTTCCTTCTCCGAAAAACTTTCACATCCGGTCAATAGGATTGCTCCCGCTTATCTGGAGGCCCTATGCCAACAACCCTGGAAAGGAAATATCCGCGAATTACGTAATGTAATCGAACGCAGCCTGATCGTTTGTGAGGGCGACCGTCTGGATGTAGACGATCTTCCGTTGGAAATACAGAACAGCCACTACGAGAAATCCGACGAAGGAATGCCGGGCAGCTTTGAACTTTCGGCTATGGAACGCAGGCATATAGCGAGGGTATTGGAGTATACTAAAGGCAATAAAACAGAAGCAGCACGTTTACTGAAAATCGGATTGACTACTTTATACCGAAAAATAGAAGAATATAAGCTCTGAGTCGCGCGTGAATATCGTTGCCTGAGTTTTATGCTTCTTTCCTTTTCAAAATAAAACGAACCTTTTCATAATGATAGGGTATCTTCGTACAAGACGAAGATACCCTATTTGTTTTATATCTCTGTATGATAGTGACTTATCTTATCCTTGACTGTTTCTGGCACGCATTTGGCATGAAGAGTTACAGGTAAAAAACATAAGTATAAACATTTTAATTAAAAGGTAAAAAACATGGGAATAACAGTTTCATTTATTTTCTGCCTGTTGAGCGGGTTTGCCTGCTTCTGGCTGTTTTGGAAATGCGTTGACTGGTTTGAAACAATTTAGAGAGGAGAATTTATTTTATGTACACAACACTATTTGTAGTAGGTATCATACTTTTCAGTTATTTGACGTATGTGCTCATTCGTCCAGAGAAGTTTTAATTTGAAAATAAAGCAATGAATACAGAAATTTTAGGAGTGGCGGTGCAGATTGTCCTGATGGTGGTATTAGCTTATCCGTTGGGACGTTACATAGCCCGGGTTTATAAGGGAGAGAAGACTTGGTCGGACTTCATGGCGCCTATAGAGCGAGTGATTTATAAGATATGTGGTATTAATCCGCAGGAGGAGATGAACTGGAAACAGTTCCTCAAGGCGTTACTGATCCTGAATGCATTTTGGTTTGTATGGGGAATGGTGTTACTGGTATCGCAAGGTTGGCTTCCGCTCAATCCCGACGGAAACGGGGCTCAAACACCTGACCAGGCATTCAATACTTGCATCAGTTTTATGGTAAACTGTAATTTGCAACACTACAGCGGTGAGAGTGGTCTGACTTATTTCACTCAATTGTTTGTCATCATGTTGTTCCAGTTTATCACTGCTGCCACAGGAATGGCTGCCATGGCCGGAGTTATGAAAAGTATGGCTGCCAAGAGCACTCAAACGATTGGTAACTTTTGGCACTTTCTGGTGATCAGTTGCACACGTATTCTGTTACCGCTTTCATTGGTGGTAGGTTTCATTCTGATTTTGCAGGGAACACCGATGGGCTTTGACGGTCGGATGCAACTGACTACACTCGAAGGACAGGAGCAGATGGTATCCCAGGGACCTACGGCTGCGATTGTTCCCATTAAACAATTAGGAACCAATGGTGGTGGTTATTTTGGTGTCAATTCTTCGCATCCGTTGGAGAATCCTACCTATCTGACTAATATGGTAGAGTGTTGGTCGATCCTGATCATTCCGATGGCGATGGTATTGGCCTTGGGCTTTTATACCAATCGCAGGAAGTTGGGATATAGTATCTTTGGAGTGATGCTGTTTGCTTATCTGGCAGGTGTCTTTATCAATGTCGGTCAGGAGATGGGAGGTAATCCGCGTATCAGCGGAATGGGAATTGCCCAGGATCATGGTGCGATGGAAGGAAAAGAGGTACGGCTTGGAGCCGGAGCCACAGCCCTATGGAGTGTCACCACAACGGTTACTTCCAATGGTTCGGTCAATGGGATGCACGATTCGACTATGCCGCTCAGTGGAATGGTCGAGATGCTGAATATGCAGATCAATACTTGGTTTGGCGGTGTTGGTGTAGGATGGCTGAACTATTATACCTTTATTATCATGGCCGTTTTTATCAGCGGACTGATGGTGGGGCGTACGCCGGAATTTCTGGGTAAGAAGGTAGAAGCCCGGGAAATGAAAATAGCAACCTTCGTCGCTTTGTTGCATCCGTTTGTAATTCTGGTATTTACTGCCATCTCAAGTTATGTCTATACACATCACCCCGATTTTGTGGAGAGTGAGGGCGGATGGCTGAACAATCTCGGATTTCATGGTCTCAGCGAGCAGCTTTACGAATACACCTCATCGGCTGCCAACAATGGTTCGGGTTTCGAGGGACTGGGTGATAATACATATTTCTGGAACTGGACATGTGGCATTGTACTTATCCTGAGTCGGTTTATTCCGATCGTCGGACAGGTAGCCATTGCAGGACTATTGGCTCAAAAAAAGTTTATTCCCGAGAGTGCCGGTACCTTGAAAACGGATACTGTGACTTTTGCAGTAATGACTTTTGCCGTCATTTTCATTGTTGCAGCTTTGTCTTTCTTCCCTGTACATGCGTTGAGTACAATCGCCGAACATTTAAGTTTATAAGAATAGCAGGATAATAAAGTTATGAAAAATAAGATGTCAGCTTCTATGTTTCAAAAGGAGCAAGTAATAGAAAGTATCAGGCAGTCGTTTGTGAAGTTGAATCCGCGAATGATGATAAAAAACCCGATTATGTTTACGGTAGAAGTGGTTACCGTTATTATGCTGGTGGTAACGTTACTCTCTCTTTTCACTCCGGAATATGGTACTTTCGGATATAATTTGTGTGTGTTCTTAATTTTGTTTGTGACCTTGTTGTTTGCCAATTTTGCTGAAGCAATAGCCGAAGCCCGTGGTAAAGCACAAGCCGACAGCTTACGCAAAACGCGTGAAGAGACTCCTGCTAAACTGGTAATAGGAGACAAGGTTCAGACCGTAAGTAGTTCTAAACTGAAGAAGGGGGATGTTTTTGTTTGTGAAGCCGGTGATACGATCCCTGCCGATGGAGAGATTATTGAAGGATTGGCTTCCATTGACGAAAGTGCCATTACCGGTGAATCTGCTCCGGTGATCCGTGAGGCGGGTGGAGATAAAAGCTCTGTGACCGGTGGTACCAAAGTGCTTTCAGATCATATCAAGGTATTGGTCACACAGCAACCGGGCGAAAGCTTTCTTGACAAAATGATTGCGTTGGTCGAAGGCGCAAGCAGGCAGAAGACGCCGAACGAGATAGCCCTGACCATTTTGTTGGCAGGCTTTACACTGGTCTTTGTCATCGTATGTGTTACTCTGATCCCGTTTGCTGACTATACCAGTCTTGAACATACGGGAACAGCTATCTCGATTGCAGCCATCCTCTCTCTGTTTGTCTGTTTGATTCCGACTACTATCGGAGGATTACTTTCTGCCATCGGTATTGCCGGTATGGATCGTGCATTGCGTGCCAATGTGATTACAAAGTCGGGTAAAGCGGTGGAGACGGCAGGAGATATCGATACACTGTTGCTTGATAAAACCGGTACTATTACGATTGGTAACCGCAGGGCAACGAAATTCCATTCGGCACCGGGAGTCGGTCCGCGGGAGTTTGTAACAACCTGTCTGTTGGCTTCGCTTTCGGACGAGACGCCCGAGGGTAAATCTATTGTAGAGTTAGGACGTGAATCGGGGGTACGGATGCGGAGTCTTCAGACGGCCGGTGCCCGGATGATTCAGTTTACGGCTGAAACCAAATGTTCGGGTGTTGATCTGGCCGATGGCACACAGATACGTAAAGGAGCGTTCGATGCGATCCGTAAGATTACGGAAGCAGCCGGGAATAAATTCCCGAAAGAAATAGAAGAAGTGATCAGTGAGATCTCTGGTAATGGAGGTACACCGCTGGTAGTGTGTGTCGACCGGAAGGTGACCGGGGTTATCGAGTTGCAGGATATTATAAAACCGGGCATTCAGGAACGTTTTGAACGTCTGCGCAAGATGGGAGTGAAGACAGTGATGGTAACCGGTGACAATCCTTTGACCGCCAAGTACATTGCCGAAAAGGCGGGGGTGGACGACTTTATAGCTGAGGCAAAGCCTGAAGACAAGATGGAATACATCCGTAAAGAACAACAGTCCGGTAAGTTGGTGGCGATGATGGGAGACGGAACGAATGATGCTCCTGCATTGGCGCAGGCAAATGTCGGTGTGGCAATGAATAGCGGTACGCAGGCAGCCAAGGAGGCCGGCAATATGGTCGACCTCGATAATGACCCAACTAAATTGATAGAGATTGTGGAAATCGGAAAGCAGTTGCTGATGACTCGTGGAACCCTGACTACTTTCTCTATTGCCAACGATGTGGCAAAATACTTTGCCATTGTACCTGCTTTGTTTATGGTGGCCATTCCAGAGTTGGGTGCACTCAATATTATGAATCTGCATAGTCCGGAAAGTGCTATACTCTCTGCTGTCATATTCAATGCCATCATTATCCCGATCCTGATACCATTGGCGCTGAAAGGAGTACAATATAAACCGATCGGTGCATCGGCTTTGCTCCGTCGGAACCTTTTAATCTATGGGTTAGGAGGAGTGATCGTTCCCTTTGTCGGAATCAAGTTAATCGATTTGGTTGTCAGTTTATTCTTTTAAATATTCAAGCAATGAAAACATTATTAAAATCTATCAAGATAACTCTCGTCTTTTGTGTATTCTTCTCTGTATTTTATATCCTCGTGCTGTGGCTGTTTGCACAGGTAGCCGGTCCTAACCGGGGAAATGCAGAAGTAGTTACCTTAAACGGAAAAGTGGTAGGGGCTGCCAATGTAGGACAGACTTTTACGGAAGAAAAATATTTTTGGGGACGCCCCTCATGTGCCGGTGATGGCTATGATGCAACCAGTTCGGCAGGTAGCAATAAAGGGCCGACCAATCCTGAATATCTGGCAGAGGTGGAGGCACGCATCAATACTTTCCTTATTCATCATCCGTATCTGGCACGCAAGGATGTACCTGCCGAGATGGTGACAGCCAGTGCCTCGGGACTGGATCCGGACATCACTCCACAGAGTGCTTATGTACAAGTGAAAAGAGTGGCGCAGGCACGTGGCATGAATGTGGAAGAGGTGAGAAGAGTCGTAGATAAAGCTGTAGAGAAGCCGTTGCTGGGGATATTCGGAACCGAGAAAGTAAATGTATTAAAGTTGAATATAGCTCTGGAAGAGTTAAAAAACAGATAGAAAGTAAAGATGAAAAATGTCATAAATAAAAACACGATTTTAGCCTTGATGGTGATTGGAATGATGTGCTTCTGGGGAAGTATGAACGCGAATGCCCAACAGCTTAATGTTCAGGGAGATCTCGTAAGTTCATATGTCTGGCGCGGAATGTATCAGACAGGAGCGAGTATCCAGCCGACTTTGGGATTTAGTGTCGGAAACTTTTCATTGACCGCATGGGGCTCCACCGATTTTGACGGAACTTCTGCTTCGGCAGGAGCTGCCGCCAAGGAGATCGATCTGACGGCTGCATACACATTAGGTCGTTCCGGTTTGACCGTATCGGTTGCCGACTTGTGGTGGGCAGGACAGGGAGCACGTAAATACTTTAATTTTAAGAGTCATGAAACGGCTCACCACTTTGAGGCAGGAGTGGCTTATACTGTGCAGTCCGAAACATTTCCTTTGTCTGTTGCATGGTATACCATGTTTGCAGGGCAAGATAAGAATGCGGAGGGAGGCCAGAATTATTCGTCTTATGTTGAATTCAACTATCCCTTCAGAGTGAGAATGGTGGATTTAAACGTAACGTGTGGAATGGTTCCTTATGCCGCTCCCCAATACAATTGTGATGGGTTTGCCGTAACCAATGTTGCTTTGAAAGGAACTACTCAGATCAGGTTCACTGACAAGTTTGCTTTGCCTGTATTTGCACAGGCTGTTTGGAATCCCCGTATGGAAGATGCGCATTTAGTGTTTGGTATTACTTTAAAGCCATGAAATCAGATATAACTTAGGAATTTAAAAAGTGGTTAGTCAACCCGTGGCAGTAGCGATACTGTTACGGGTTATGCAGTATAAAAATTGAAGAAAAGATGGATAGAGAAGAAAGTGTACAGCATTTCCTCGACTTGATAAAAAAATCCCGTCGTGGCAAGTTTAAGGTTTATATCGGTATGATTGCCGGTGTAGGCAAATCGTACCGGATGCTCCAGGAAGCACATGATCTGATTGATAACGGGGTAGATGTCCGGATCGGATATATTGAGACACATGGTCGTGCCGGGACGGAAGCCCTGTTGAAAGGTTTACCTGTTATCCGGCGCAGGAAACTGTTTTATAAGGGGAAAGAGCTCGAGGAGATGGATCTGGAAGCGATTATCCGTATTCATCCCGAAATTGTAATTGTAGACGAACTGGCACATACCAATGTGGAAGGAAGCTTGAATGAGAAACGTTGGCAAGATGTGATGACACTGCTTGATGAAGGGATTAACGTGATTTCGGCAGTCAACATTCAGCACATCGAGAGTGTGAATGAAGAGGTGCAAGATATCGCAGGTATTGAAGTGAAGGAGCGTATTCCCGATAGCGTTCTTCAAGAGGCTGATGAGGTCGTAAATATTGATCTTACGGCCGAAGAACTGATAACCAGACTTAAAGCTGGAAAGATATATAAGCCGGAAAAAATACAGACTGCACTCAATAATTTCTTTAAGACCGAGAATATCCTGCAACTCCGTGAACTTGCACTGAAGGAGGTTGCCTTGCGAGTGGAAAAGAAAGTAGAGAATGAGGTTGTGATGGGTATTGGTTTGGGAGTTCGTCATGAAAAGTTTATGGCGTGCATCAGTAGCCAAGAGAAGACGCCCCGCCGTATTATAAGGAAAGTAGCCCGTTTGGCTACCCGATATAATACCTCGTTTGTCGCTCTTTACGTACAAGTTCCCAAAGAAAGCATGGAACGTATCGATTTGGCCAGCCAGAGACATCTGCTGAATCATTTTAAGTTGGTGACTGAGTTGGGGGGGGAAGTCGTCCAGGTACAGTCGAAAGATATATTAGGCAGCATTGTGCAGGTTTGTAAGGAGAAACAGATATCCACTGTTTGCATGGGTTCCCCAGGCCTTCGCCTGCCGGGAGCATTGTGTAGCGTGCTGAAATATCGCAGATTTTTAAATAATCTGGCACAAGCGAACATAGATTTGATTATACTTGCATAAAAAAATGATTTAGTCTTAGTTATCCATTATGAATATAAAAACCAAACTACTTTTCGGCATTGGAATATTGGCCGGAATGATTATTTTACTGGTAACACTTTCAGTAGTAAACCTTCAGATTCTAACGGCCACGGAACCTGATAGTCCGGTTGCCATGCCTGCTTTGGAGCGTGCGCTCTTATGGATCTCCGTAACAGGTGGCATTTGTATCCTCACGGGTTTGGTCCTGCTTATCTGGCTGCCCCGTTCTATTAATAGGCCGGTAAAAGAACTGACTTGTGGTATCTTGGAAATAGCCAATCATAATTATGAAAAGAGATTGGATATGAGAGGATACGAAGAGTTCAGGGAAGTTTCGGATAGTTTTAACCGCATGGCTGAGAAACTGACAGAGTATCGTGACAGTACATTGGCTGATATTCTTTCTGCAAAAAAATTCCTTGAAGCCGTTGTTAACAGTATTCATGAGCCGATTATCGGCTTAAATACCGAACGGGAAATTCTTTTTATCAATAATGAAGCATTGAATGTACTCAATATGAAGCGTGAGAATGTAATCCGGAAGTCCGCCGAAGAACTTTCTCTGAAGAATGATTTGCTTCGCAGGCTGATACGTGAGTTGGTGACTCCCGGTGAGAAGAATGAACCTTTAAAAATTTATGCGGACAATAAAGAAAGCTATTTCCAAGCCTCGTATATTCCGATTGAGAATGCGGCGGCAGAAGAAGGAGAGGCTCGAAACCTGGGAGACGTTATCTTACTGAAAAATATTACAGAGTTCAAAGAACTCGATTCTGCAAAAACCACTTTTATCTCTACCATCTCCCACGAACTGAAGACTCCTATTTCTGCCATAATGATGAGTCTTCAATTGCTGGAGGACAAAAGAGTGGGCTCTTTGAATGGCGAACAAGAACAATTATCGAAGAATATAAGGGACAATAGCCAGCGCTTACTCGATATTACCGGAGAGTTACTGAACATGACGCAGGTGGAAGCCGGCAAGCTTCAAATGATGCCTAAAATTACGAAACCTATCGAACTGATTGAGTACGCCATCAAGGCCAATCAGGTACAGGCTGATAAGTTTAATATACAAATAGAAGTTGACTATCCTCAAGAGAAGGTACCGAAACTGTTTGTAGATAGTGAAAAAATAGCTTGGGTACTTACTAACCTTTTAAGCAATGCGATTCGCTATTCGAAAGAGAATGGCCGGGTAGTGATTGGCGTAAGGCATAAAAAAGAGTATATCGAGCTCTATGTGCAAGACTTTGGCAAAGGAATCGATCCAAGATATCACCAAAGCATTTTTGATCGTTATTTCCGTGTACCGGGAACTAAAGTTCAGGGTAGCGGTTTGGGATTGTCCATTTCGAAAGACTTTGTAGAAGCACATGGCGGGACATTGACCGTACAGAGCGAACCGGGTAAGGGGAGTTGCTTTGTGATAAGGTTGAAGGCATGATAATGCTGGAAATTATGGAGATAGACTTGTGATTCTGTGGGACTTTTTCCTAGAAAAACTACTTATGACATTATTATATTAAGGTTTTTTATTATTTTTGCCGACGTATTGATATATAATATGATACTTGTCTAAGTTAATCTTTTAAGTGGATAATAATGCATTCTGAAATCGCAGAAGAAAAATTACTGGTCTCCCAATTCTCCCAAGGAAGCCATATAGCGTTTAAGGCATTGTTTATGCGTTATTATCCGAAGGTGCGCTCTTTTATAATGGGATTGGTTAAATCGGAGAGTGAAGCCGAAGATTTGACACAAGAAGTTTTTCTCAAACTGTGGACGCACCGTGAGAAATTTTGTGAAGTAGAAGTGTTCGGAACCTATCTGTATGTCTTGACTAAAAATACAACTTTCAATTATTTGCGTTCCCGGCAGAATCGTCAGGATAGTCAGGGGACAGAATGGGTAGAAGAGTCTACAGACACGACTCCTTATGAAGAGTTGGTTGCTAAAGACTTGCAGCTATTGATTGATATGGTGGTGGAGAATATGCCTCCTCAACGGCAAATGATTTTTCGGTTGAATCGGGAGGCCGGACTGACCAATGCAGAAATAGCGGAGAAGTTGCAGATTAGTAAAAAAACTGTTGAGAACCATCTTAACTTAGCGTTGAAAGAACTGAAAAATGCTTTGTTATTCTTTATATTTCTCTATTTATGTTAATACGGTTGGGGATATATCCGGATTTATGCGTCCTATTATAAATTAGTGGTAGAATGAGTTATTTAAAAAATATAATTACTTACTTTTTTCATCATCCGGCATCGGACGGGGTGGTGGAAAGAGTACATCAACGACTGGCCGATACAAACAGCGGACAAGAGAAAGAAGAGGTCTTGTCCGGTATTTGGGAACAGATCGGTTTTCCACAGGCGGATGAACATCAAACGCTGAGAGCTTTTGAAAAGCTGGAACAACAGATTGGAGTAGATTCTTTAAAATCGGAATCTTCTTTTTCGCGTTTTCGTATTCCCCGATGGAGTTGGATTGCTGCTTCTATCATCGTCCCCTTATTACTATTGTTCGGTTCCGCTTACTTATATAAAGAAACTCTTACCATTAAGAACGAACTTAGCAATGTGACTTTCATTCAATATTATGTTAGTAATGGAAAACGGGAGCAAGTCACTTTACCCGATCGATCGAAAGTTTGGCTTAATTCCGGTTCTTTGCTGATCTATCCGTCTGCGTTTATAGGAAACGAACGTGAGGTCTATCTGGCTGGTGAAGGCTATTTCTCGGTGACAAAAGATAAAGAATGCCCATTTATTGTAAAAACGAACTCTGTTTCTGTAAGTGTACTTGGTACGGAATTCAATATAAACGCTTATCCGAATATAGATAAGGTAGTGACTACTTTGGAAGAAGGATCTATCCGTATGTCGCTGAATCGTTTCGATTCATCCTATTTGTTGGAGCCGGATGATCAGATTGTTTATATTCCGTCCACCGGACATATAGAGAGAAAACGCGTGAAGGCCTCTGATTATTCTGATTGGAGAGGTGGAGGTTTGTATTTCAGTAATAGTCCATTCAAAGAAGTGATACAGACTATAGAACGTACCTATTCGGTTCAGGTACATTTGCAGACTTCTATTTATCAATCCAATAATCTGACTATTCATTTCTATCCTAATGAGTCCATCGAGAATATTATGATGTTGATTAAAGAAATGATCCCTGGACTTGAATACCAGATAGAGGGGAAAGATATTTATATAGATTAAGGCTTGGCTTATATTATCATTTGTTAACATTATATCGTTGGGTGTAGTTAAACAACAGACTGTCCTATTGTAAAAGCCGCCAAAGGACGGCTATTGTTTAACTAAAAAAATAATATTATGAACAAAAATCGATCAATCCGAGTGGCAGCTTTTTGCCTTGGTTTGATGTTGGCGGGTTCTCTGCAAGTACATGCCCAAAAAGTAACATTTCGGGATGGAACAGTGTCGTTGAAACAAGCGTTTGAAAAGATCGAAGCATCTTCGAAGTATAAAATCGCTTATAATGATTCACACCTGAATGTTTCTCGTAAAGTTTCGTTGAATCAAAAAGAAACCGAAGTACTGGAGATATTGGCAACTATCCTGAAAGATACGGGTTATACGTACAAAAAGAACGGTAACTACATTGTGATTGTTCCCGTGGAACAAAAGCCGGCTTCAAAAGTCAAAAAGGTAAAAGGAGTTGTGAAAGATGCCAGCGGTGAAGCGATTATCGGAGCAAACGTATTGGTAAAGGGTACGGCAACAGGCGTGATCACCGATATGAACGGAAGTTTTGAGTTGGAAGTGCCGGGTAACGCAGTATTGCAGATCACCTATATTGGATATGTACAGCAGGATGTTGCTGTAAAAAACCGGGACCAATTGGCTGTGTTACTGAAAGAAGATACTAAAACCTTGGATGAGGTTGTTGTCGTAGGTTATGGTACAATGAAGAAAAAGGACCTGACCGGTGCAGTAGCATCAGTGAAGATGGACGATACTCCCCTAAGTACGATATCTACAGTGAGCCATGCGTTAGCCGGAAAAGCAGCAGGTTTACAGGTAAATACAATCAGTGCCCAGCCTGGTGGCGGCACAACGTTTCGGATTCGTGGAGCTGCTTCGACCGGAGCAGGCAATGATCCGTTGATTATTGTGGATGGATTTCCTGTAAGTAATGCAGGTAATGTGAGTGTCGGTTATAACAGTGATAATGGTACGACTGACAATATATTGGCCTCGATCAACCCCAATGATATCGAATCAATTGAAGTATTGAAGGATGCCAGTTCTACTGCTATTTACGGTGCACGTGCGGGCAGTGGTGTTATTATCATTACAACCAAACGGGGAAAAGAGGGTAAACCGAAAGTTACCTATTCAGGATCTGCCACTGTGCAGACTATGGCTACTAAATATGAAATGCTGGATGCACAGGATTTTATGATTCAGTCTAACCGCTGGTTTAAAGAAAAGTGGATGTATGATAATAAAGTCGGCATTTATGGTGGTAAAAATGAATCGGAGGCCGGCAGTGCATATCATCCCAAATATTCGGATGCGGATATTGCGAATCCGGTAAATGATACAGATTGGTATGATCGTATTACTCGTACGGGTTTTCAGACACAGCATAATATCTCAATCAATGGAGGTACGGAGTATACCAAATATCTGATTTCTGGTAACTTCTTTAATCAAAAGGGCATTGTAAAGAATAATGGCATGTCGCGTTATACTGGCCGTGTAAATCTAGATCAGAAGCTCAGTAAATATGCAAAAGTAGGTATCAACCTGACAGTGAGTCGTAATACATTGGACAATGTTCCGTTGGGAGCAGGGCAAAATGAATATGCCAGTATTTTAGTGTCTGCTGCTCAGTTTAGTCCACTATTGTCTGTGAAAGATGAAAATGGTGATTACAGTCTGAACCAACAGGCTGCTTATATTCCAAATCCTGTTTCGCTACTTGAGATCAGTGATCAGACGACTAAAGAACGTTTCCTGGCCACTCCGTTTGTTGAAATCAAACCAATCAATGAGCTCACATTGAAAGCCAGTTTTGGTATCGATCGTAACTATCAGCGTCGTGAGGTATACATGCCTAAAACAACTCTTTACGGAGAAAAGGCTGATGGCCGTGCAGACATCGGGCAATATGACAGGTCTGATTATTTGTTAGAACTGACTGCCAATTATGCAAAACGTTTGGGTGATCATAATCTGAATGCTTTGGTTGGATACTCTTTTCAAAGATTCACCAGTAAGTATCTCAATGCGGGTAACCAAGGATTTCTGACAGATGCCTTTCTGTTTAATAATCTGGGTGCAGGTACTTATGAAAAACCATGGGTTGGTTCTTCCGCTTCTAAAAGTGAAATGGCCTCTTTCTTCGGTCGTGTAAATTATACCTATAAAGATCGTTACTTGGTGACCGCCACTCTTCGTGCTGATGGTGCCTCTAACTTTGCAAAAAATAACCGTTGGGGATATTTTCCTTCTGTGGCTCTGGGCTGGAGATTTACGGAAGAAAACTTTGCCCGGTCTTTGAATTTGGATAAAGTGCTCTCTAACGGTAAGTTAAGATTAAGTTACGGACAAACAGGTAACTCGAATATCGGAGATAAATCAGTCACTTATTATGGTACAGGATATAATAAAGTTTTCGGTAATAAAGAATATACAGGAGTCTATGTCAGTCAGATCGGTAATCCGGATTTAAAATGGGAGACGACAACCGAGTGGAATGTAGGATTGGATCTGGGGTTCTTAAACAATCGTTTTAATGTAACTGCAGAATACTTTCATAAGGTAGTTTCTGATTTGCTTAGTTCCCGTAGTGTACTTTCGTATAATGAAGTAGGTTCGATTGCTGCCAATATCGGTAAAACGCAGAGTCAGGGATTTGAGTTGACAATCAATACAAAGAATTTTGATACAAAAGATTTTAGTTGGAATACCGATTTTACTTTCTCGTTCTATCGTGATAAGTGGAAAGAACGTGATGAGAATTGGAGCCCGAATCCATACGATATGTATAATGCTCCGTTGAGAGGATACTATATGTATTTGTCTGACGGGTTGATTCAGCCGGGGGAGGAAGTATCCTGGATGCCGGGGGCTCTACCGGGACAGGTGAAATTAAAAGATATTGATGGATACGCATACAATGAAGACGGAACTTATAAGACCGACAAACATGGCATTCCATTGAAGACTGGAAAGCCCGATGGAAAGATAGATTATGCGGACGCTGTCTTTAAAGGTTGTAGTGATCCGGGTTATTTACTGGGATTGAATAATACTTTCCGTTATAAGAATTTCGACTTGAATGTTTATTTCTATGGTCAGTTGGATTTATTAAAGAGTGGTTCTTATAAAGATTATTGGATTGTCGGTTCAGGAACAATGACCGGGGTGAATAACTTATATCGCGGTTATAACATGCCTACTTCGGCCAAAGAAGTGTGGTCGCATGATAATACATCGGGTAAGATGCCGGGTTATTTTCAGTATATGAGTAATTATGGATATGGAGACTATTTCTTGGAAAAGAGCTGGTTTATTCGCTGTCGCAATATTACGCTGGGATATACATTGCCTGTTAAGTCGGCAAAGAAACTGGTTTCCAATGTACGTATCTACGCCGATGTGAACAACTTGTTTACTATTACTCCGTATGATGGTTTGGATGTGGAAACAGATGATTCTTATTGGGCATATCCCAATGTACGTAGTTTTAGTATTGGTCTGGATATTACTTTCTAAGCAATAAAAAAATAAAGAATGATATGAAAAAGATAATTTATATATTTTCCCTGTTTATCACAGTAATTGGTTTATTAGGCTCTTGCATTAACCTGGAATCCGAATCATATGACTCAATTAATACAACTATATTTCCTACTAATGCAGATGATGCTGATGCATTGGTTATTGCAGCAGCTTACGGTCCGTTCCGTGCAGATGGGTATAGCGGATTATTTCAATGTGCTAAAGGTGGTTTGGCCTCTAATACAGATATGTCTACCGACCTATTGGATTGTAAATGGGGAGATTCGTGGTGGCCGGCTGTATTACAGTTGAATTTCACTGCTACCTCTGATATTCCTACTTCTTTTTACGGAACATGGGCGAATCATATCGGAAAGATGACATTGACATTAGACCGTATCTCTGGTATTGATATGAAAGAAGAGGAAAAAACACGTTTAATTGCCGAAACACGTTGTGGGCGTGGATGGTTGGCATATATTCTTTACGACTTGTATGGCCCTATTCAGATTCCTTCATTAGAAGTTTTACAGAATCCTACCCAAAAGGTTATTGTACCCCGTTCTTCAAAAGAGGAAACAGTGAAGTTGATTGAAGATGACTTGAAAGCGGCAGCTGAGGTACTTCCTGCTAAATATAGTAAATCTGATGAGAACTTTGGACGGTTCACCAAAGGACTGGCATATACGGTGTTGATGAAACTTTATATGCATGAAAAAGAATGGGGCAAGGCTGTGGAATGTGGCAGAGAAGTCATGAAATGTGGATATTCGTTGGTTACTAATTATAAGGACATTTTTACTTTAGACAATGAGGGTAATGATGAAATGATCTTTTCATGCATTGAAACCAGAGGAGTAAACGAACAGATGTGGCATGCGCATGTGTTGCCAAGCAACTATCCTACAACTAATCCGAACATACAAAAATGGAATGGTTATCGTATGCCATGGCAGTTTTACCACAGTTTCGATCCTAAAGACAAGCGCCTGGAAGTTATCTGTAGTGAATATGTAGGAACAGATGGAGTGACATACAATGAAACTAATCCCGGTGAGTATTTGGATAAAGGGGCTTTACCCATCAAATATGGAGAAGATCCGACACAAACCAGTGAAAATAGTGAAGTCGATGTGGTTGTTTACCGTTATGCCGATGTATTGACTCTGATGGCTGAGGCATTGGCACGTAGTAATAATGCGGTTACTCAGGAAGCTGTGGACCGTCTGAATGATGTACATACACGTGCAGGACTGGCTGCTTATCAGTTGAGTGATTTTACCTCACTGGACGATTTTCTTGGAGCTGTTCTTAAAGAACGTGGGCATGAATTATGGGGTGAGGGTTGTCGTCGCAGTGATCTGATCCGCTATGGATTGTATATCGACTATGCTATCAAATACAAAGGATCGACTACCGCAAAAGAGTATATGAACCTGATGCCTTTGCCACAGAGTGTCATAACGGAAAGCAGTGGTCAGGTCATTCAGAATGAAGGATACTAATGCTTCTTAAGAGATTATTATAAATTAATTCAGAACGGATTTCGCAATGTGTCATGGAGACGTCTTATGATTTCTAAATTGCCGAAGTCCGTTCTTGCACAACTAGAATTGAAAAATTAAATCATGCTTTTTAAGAGAATACGTGTTACAATCTTATTGCTCGGACTGTTGAGCTTTAGCTTGAGGGTGTCGGCACAAATTGTTTTGAAGCACTCTGATTGGGAGTGGAAAATTTCAGAAACCGGATGTGCCGAACAACTAATATTTAAAGGTGGAAAACGAAATGATACCATACCTTTCTTTCGTGAAGGAGAACATGCCGGTCCATCCTTTTATGCAAAACGGGAAGGTAAAGAAGTGCGTGGATCCTGGATTCCGGATGGATACGCCTCCTATCGGAGCGAGATAGACGGAGTTCTTTGCCGGATATCATATATAAAAGATCATGGTCAACCTGCATTAAGGGTAAAGCTGACAAACAACTCACCGGTGCCTTATCAACCTCAGAAGGCCGGTCTGAAGTTGGGCATCGATACATATATGGATAAATTTCCGGATTGGTTTGGTAAATACTTTCCAACCTTGATGAGAAACGAAAAGACCCATTTTTATGGCTATCTTCAAACCCCTTCCGGACATACATTGGGACTTGTATCACAGCAGCCTGTAGCATCCTGGAGTGTAGATTATAATCTGGGCTATCAGGATCCGGCCCCATTTTGGTTTATGGGGCATCGCATCGAATCATTAAATCTCGATTTATTGAATGAATTACCTTTGCCGGCACGTCATCCGCAGAATCTGTATGAACTGAAACAGGGGGAAAGTAAAGAGTGGATTTTTACATTTGTCAATGTGGGTAATTTGGACAATCTGGAACATGCCATTGCTCGAGTTTCGGATATTCCTTTGATTGATATCCGTCAGACTTCGCATGCTGCACGTGAGGAAGCATCGTTCACACTTACTGCCGATAATCCTAACGTAAAGGTGACCAATGATGCCGGAAAAGAACTGCCTGTCGTACTGACTAAAACCAAAGGGAATCGTTGGATAGGAAAAGTCCGGTTGGAAGATGCAGGTCTCTATACCCTTTCTGTCCGTTCGGGCAATAAAGTTGCCGAAGCGATATGGACAGTACATCATCCTTGGCAATGGGTGATGGAAAAGGCACGTGAGAATGCAGCCCGTTATCATCAGAAACCGACGTCACATGCTGAGAGTTGGTATGGGTTCTATTCGGCTTTTCTTGCTGCCCGTTATTTCCCGAATGAGTCATTGGATAAGCAATTGAGCAATTATTTTGATCGGCTTTACAACAAATTGCATGATTCGGTAAAAGTGGAACCGTTGTATTTTAAGACACGTATTCAAAATACCTCTACTACTATTGGAATGTTGGTAGATAAATATGAGGCACAGGGAGATTTGGAAGATCTGAAAAAGGCGTCGAAGTTGGCTGACTGGATGATCGCGACCTCCCAGCGCGAAAATGGTGCATATTATAATCATGGAACAGTCTATACCAGTGTGATCTATATCGCTAAAAGTGTTTTGGAACTGGCTGTCCTCGAACGTAAATTGGGTGAACAGGATTTGTTTTGGAGAACATGTGCCGACCGTCATTTCCTGTCTGCAAAAAAGGCGGTTGACCAACTGGTTGCGTCACAAGGAGATTTTCAGACAGAGGGAGAATTGACCTTTGAAGACGGCATGATTTCTTGTTCAGCTTTACAGATAGGTATGATGGGAGTCATCGAGCAAGATGCTGTTGCACGCAAATATTATACCGATGCAATGTTGAAGATACTGAACAGCCATGATTGCCTTACTCAACTCCGTGTACCCGATGGGCGCCGTCGGCAAGGAACTATGCGTTATTGGGAAGCGCAATACGATGTACAGATGCTTCCCAATATGTTTAATTCACCCCATGGCTGGAGCGGATGGCGTGCGTATGCTACTTATTATGCTTATCTGCTGACAGGCGACGAGAAATGGCTGGAACAAACATTTAATGCGATGGGAGCTTTTGCCAATTTGATTGATTATAAAACGGGGCAGTTGCGTTGGGCTTTTGTTGTCGATCCGCATCTTGAAGTAGAACAGGCGTGTAGCGCTGATACTAAACTGGATTTTTCTGATCTTAGTTTTGGTAATCCGCATCCGAAATTATATGATACCCGTAAGTTTGTTATTGGTGAGCAATATGTCAATATGATTAGCGATTGGCAGACGGTCAATACTCAGGATAATGATGTGCACGAATTATTTAAATGTATCGGTGAAGCTGTTCTGACTAACGCTTTTGTCATAGAACGTCCGAATGGAGAAGTCGTAGGATACAATTGCCGTGTAACCCGGAAGGGGAATACATTGACTGTAAAGGCAGACGAGAAACAGATCGTGAATCTACATTGCAACTTGAAGCATTCTTTCTCTGTGTCTTTCGATGGTAAAACCTGTTCTTTGCCTGAAGGATATTGCAATTGGGCTTTTGGGCAGTCCGGTTATTGACTTTACAATAACTCCTGTTAATCCCATATACTCATAAGACGAAACATACGATATGTTTCAGTTTGTGAGTGTATGGGATATTTTTATGAGAAACAGTTTCTGTAGTAAGCTTGAAAAATAGTAGGAATACGTATCTTTGCATAAAATGAAAAAACACTAACATAAACACAAAATGAGACATTTATTTTTATTGGCAGCACTATTTTGTGCCTGCATTTCTTATGCACAGATTCGTGTACAAGAACGACTTCCTAAAAGTAAAACCGGTTTTGCTTTGACTACTGCGAAAGCACGGGCTAAGATTTATTACGATGCGAATGATGCGCTTGTTATCAAGAGATCGGCAGAATTGTTTGCCCGCGATATTCAAATGGTGACCGGTCAAAAGCCTGAACTGATTCAAAAAAGGGAAAGAGCCAAAGCTCTGGTTATTGTCGGAACCATTGAAAAGAATCAATGGATCCGTGAGTTGGCGCAAAAAAGAAAAATTGATATCCGGCCATTGCAGGGCGCTTGGGAACGGTATTTGATTCAAACTGTCGACAACCCTTCTCCAGGAGTAGCCAAAGCATTGGTTATAGCAGGGAGTGATCGGCGGGGAGCGGCTTATGGCCTGTTCTCTATTTCCGAAATGATGGGAGTATCCCCTTGGTATTGGTGGGGTGATGTCCCGGTAAAAACGCACAAGGCTTTGTATGTAGATGCTCCGCCCACATATTCTAAAACACCTTCCGTGAAATATAGGGGTATTTTCCTGAACGATGAAGATTGGGGGCTGAAACCCTGGGCTGCTAAGACCTTTGAGAAAGAACGCGGTAATATTGGTCCCCGTACCTATGCGAAGATTTGTGAACTGTTACTGCGTTTGAAAGCTAATCATCTGGCTCCGGCAATGCATCCCGTATCTACCGCTTTTTATCAGATTCCCGAGAATAAGCTCGTAGCAGATACGTTTGCCATTGTTATGGGCTCCAGCCATTGTGAACCCTTATTGTTGAATACGGCCAGCGAGTGGCATAGCAAGACTATGGGACCCTGGGATTATAATGCTAATAAGGATAAGATTAATGAAGTTTTGGGCAATCGTGTGAAAGAAAATTGTGCTTATGAGAATGTATACACATTAGCCTTGAGAGGATTGCACGATGCTGCCATGGGTGGAGGAGACGTACCGATGAAAGAGAAAGTGAAAATGCTGGAGAATGCTTTGAAAGACCAGAGGAGCCTGCTAACCCGGCATATTGATAAGCCTGCCGAAACCATCCCGCAGGCATTCACCCCTTATAAAGAGGTGCTGGAAATCTACTCGAACGGATTGGAACTGCCGGATGATGTGACCATTATCTGGGCGGATGATAATTTTGGCTATATGAAGCGTTTGAGTGGCCCTCAAGAACAAAAACGTACAGGACGTGCAGGTGTATACTATCATATTTCTTACCTCGGTGTACCTCATAGCTATTTATGGTTTAGTACCACTCCTCCGGCATTAATGTATGAAGAGCTTCGCAAAGCGTATGATACTACGGCCGACCGTATCTGGTTGGCAAACTGTGGAGACCTGAAAGGGGCTGAGGCACAAGTATCGTTTTTTCTCGATATGGCTTATGATATCGACCAATTCAACGAAAATAATGTGCATACTTATCCTGCCCGTTGGTTGGCAAAAATCTTCGGAGAACGATATTACGATACATTGAAAGACATTACCTGCTCACATATAAATTTGGCTTTTTCCAGAAAACCGGAATACATGGGGTGGGGATACTGGAATAACTATTGGGGTGGAGGTGAAAAACGTACCGATACCGAGTTTTCTTTTATAAATTACAATGAAGCCGGGAGGCGTCTGGCTGAGTACCGGCGGATCGGTAAAAAAGCAGAGGAAATGTTGGCAACTGTAGATAAAAAGGCAAAACCGGCGCTGTATCAGTTGTTGTATTATCCGGTGAAAGGGGCCGAACTGATGAATCGTATGAATATGACCGGTCAGCTTTATCGGCAATATGTTCGTCAGAAACGTGCTGCTGCCGATGATCTGAAGAGAGAAGCAACGACTTGTCACGATAGTTTGGAGATTATTACCGACGGATATAATTCGCTCCTGGACGGCAAATGGAAATACATGATGTCACTAAGACAAAATTATGATGGAAGCAGTTCCTATTTTATGCTTCCATTGATGGAAGAAAGTTATGTAGCAACGGGTGATCCGAAGTTGGCCGTTCAGGTAGAAAGTGAGCAATTGAATCGGGGAGGTTTTAGTTTCCGGGCTTTACCCGTGTTCAATACTTACTCCCGTAAAAGTCACTGGATCGATGTTTATAATCAGGGGGGAGGAATGTTGGACTGGAAATCGGAACTTTCTGACGAGTGGATCGTTTTGTCTCGTCAGTCGGGCAGTACTCGTACTGAAGATCGTATCCAAGTATCGATCGATTGGAATAAAGTACCATCAGGAGAGAAAGTCACAGGATTTATTGAGTTCTCTTCCGGAATGCAGAAAGAACGGGTGCTTGTTTCCGTATTCAATCCGAAGACTCCGGTACGCGACGAATTACAAGGACTTTTCATAGAGGAAAATGGCTACGTATCTCTGCCCGCTACAGCCTTCCACCGTAAGTTTGAGAGTGAAGATGTCAAGATGAGTGTACTTCCCGGTTTGGGCTTTGAAGGTGCTGCCTTGCAAATAGGAAGTCCGATAGCTCCCTTACAAATGTATCGTTCGTCCGAGGTGCCTAGAGTGGAATATGATTTTTATACTTTCAATGCTGGAATGGTTGATGTGTATACCTACGTACTGCCCACTTTCCCTTTGCATGCTGATCGGGATTATAAACTACCGGAGCATACCAATTCGGATACCAAATATAGTGTCCGTATCGATGACGGATCTATTTCTACTCCATCCACTTCAGCCATAGAATATTCCCAGATCTGGTATGACAGTGTGCTGAAAAATTGTAGAGTGAATAAATCCACTCTTTATGTAAAGGCCCCCGGTAAGCATACATTGCAGATTCGCTGTGGAGATCCCGGAACTGTGATTCAGAAAATCGTTATTGATATGGGTGGGCTCAAAAGGTCATATTTAGGACCTGAAACAACTCTTTGCCGTTAATATTATTTTTAATTAACATTCTTGCATGCAGGCTTTCTATGAATATTCTATTTCTATAAGTAGAGAGAACATATTTTGAATATCTAACGAAAAAAGAAATTTATTATGAAGATCTGTTCATGCTTGAATAAAGGAGTTATGATTGCAGTGGCAGTTGTTTGTTCTGCCGGTTTACAGTCTTGTCTGGATGACAATGATAAGTACTATTATGTGGAAGGATTTCCCAATGCTCTTGTTACGGTAAAAAATGCGACTGATGGTTCATTCTTCTTACAGCTGAATGATAGCACGACTTTGTTGCCGACCAATATGTCCTCTTCACCTTTTGGAGATAAAGAAGTCAGGGCATTGGTGAATTATGATGAAGTGAGTGAGTCTGGTGGCAGATATGATAAGGCGGTACAGGTGAACTGGATAGATAGTATTTTGACGAAATCGATTGCCCCGGATTTAGGATCAGAAAATGACGTTGTTTATGGAACAGATCCCGTGGAAATAGTAAACGATTGGGTGACTATTGCGGAAGATGGTTATTTGACCCTACGATTCAGAACAAAATGGGGTGATTATAATAAAGCCCATTTCGTAAATTTATTGTTGGGGCAAAATCCGTCTGACCCATATGAGGTTGAGTTTCGCCATAATGCATATGGCGATACATATGGTACGGTTGGTGATGGTTTGGTAGCCTTTAAGCTGGTGGGACTTCCGGATACGAATGGAAAAACGGTTCCGTTGACTTTGAAATGGAAGTCATTTAGTGGAGATAAATCGGCTGTATTTGATTATTGTACTCAAAAAACCGTTACACCGGCTAAACCGGCCATTGTTTCTGTAAGGAGCAATTTAAATTTAAAATAGTTTTCTTGGGCATACTGCGTTTCTATTCTTTTTGAATTGAGATCGTATTACTTTCCGAATATTCAGAAGTGCATAGAAGCGCAGTATTGTTTTCATTAACATTGTTAATGGCATTTCTCTTTCATTCTTTTTTTACCGGCAAAAAACAAGTCTTTAGCATCTCAAAGACTTGTTTTCTATTATTAAAGAACTTATTTTAACATACTGTTAAATCAGGTGTTTTCCAAATACAAAAGGGAGAACGTTAACAGATTGATAATAAGTAATATATTGTAAGTTCAACTTCTTCTTCTTTATTTGTCTCTTTTGAAGTCGAATCCGTATTCTTGTTATATTAGTACATTCGTTTGGAGGTGGAAACTACTTTGTTGAAATTCTCTAGGATATCGACTGTTGTGTTGTTCCTTGACTGTTTCAAGCCAAGATACATTTAGATATGTCTTTTCCTGATGCTGAATTTAGTTTATCAGTAATTTACTGAAAGGTCAAAGACGTGGTGAGAAGTACCTTTTTGATGAATGAGATCATATAGTAACCGCGATCTATAGTGTAGGTGTATTTGAAAAAAAACAATGTGTTAGGGTGAAACTATACATGGTGATGTTGTAGGTTGTATTTGGATTGCTAATTCATTGTTCAATAGTGAATTATCCTGTTGATAACTTCGGTTGATATCTGTTGATAACTATGTTAATAACTTTGTTGACAACTGCGTGGGGGAATTAAGTGTCTGGAAATGTTAGGCAATAAAACAGCGTTTAAGAGTCTAAATTTCTTAAACGCTGATTTCTGGGTGTTAATGGAATTTGAAATTTGCCTAAGGCACTCGTAGGTATGAATTGGATACTAATCAATGATTTTCTATTTCTTTACGTTCCACGCATTTGCTTTTTTTATCGACAATTAGGTTGTTTCCCCTTTTTTTCATGCTTTGTGCAATTTTTGTGTAAGGTGTTATTTTACAGTTATTTTATTGATTTTCATGACATGATAAACACCGGCATAATCGGCGGCAAAGCCTTCGTCTGATTTACCCATATCAATAACTTCTAATTCCACATATACAGGTGTTCCATTTTTGATTCCTTTTGTTTCACCATCATACTTTTGTAGGAGTTCTCCTGTTTTATCAACAATCCAATAATCAGTGGAATCCCCTTCTGAAGTGAAAGAACGTGTTTCATGTCCGATGATCAATTTACCTTTTACGGACAAAAGTTTCTGGGTAGGAGTGTCCGGTGTCGGTATAGCTTCTTCGTCTGGTATTTCATTCGTCTTGGAATACCTCAAAACCAACTCGCCTTTTTTGAGAATCAAACTGTCCTGAGTCAATTGCTCTACTGTTAGTGTATCTGTAAAGGATATACTTTGGTGGTTGCCGATGCTTATACCGGAAAGGAGTAATAAGTTTCCTTCTTTCTTCCATTTCTCATATTTCAAAGTGGCCATATTGATGGAAGAAGCACTTCCGTTTGCTTCAAGCGTGAATCCTTGTTTTAAATTAGATATTCCGGGAACCGGTTCCACCCAAGAGCCTTCTATCGTAACATCATTACAAGCCACCAAGGTAGTTATGGCAAGGACAACGGTTAAATTTCTAAATATCTCCATTTTTGTTATTCTTTAAATTATATCCCTAATACTATATTTACATCTATACTGAGTTTCAGGTTAATATCATAAATAACTCTCAAGATTAGTTCACCATGTTACATCAGACGGCTGCTGACACGCAAAGAGTGGCTCTCTGAAAGTACTTTTCTTTTTATTATTTTAAACTGTTACACTTTTTAGCTTGGTCATGTGTCTCTATTTTTAGTATCTGTAGCATCATGATTTATGCAAAAATAAATGTTTTGTTTTGATATACAATATATTCTTTGGGATTTGTTAGTCACTTTTTTATTTCATAAGGTGAGCAACGGAGTTTGTAATGCTTTTGAATGTTGAAATGGAAAAATTGAGTATTTTCCAGCTTGTTGATAACCTTTTGAAAAGATAGTTGATTGCTATGGAGGTAAAATACTTAATTTGTTGAATTGTAATCTGTTAACCTGTTAATAACTTTGGTGTATATCTGTTAATAACTATGTTGATAACTGTGTTAAGAATCTAACTATAGGAGAGTATGTGGCAATAAAAAAGCGCCCAAGAGTGGAAGCCTCCTAAACGCTAATTTTCTTTTGGTAGCGGGACCCGGGATTGAACCGGGGACCTCATGATTATGAAACGCCGCTAAAGCATTAACTCCCAGCTTCTTATATCTTCCTCTCGTTGCTTAAATACTTCTTTTACAAGGGCAAAGATAATATTTCTTTTTCATCCGTAATCATGTCATTTCTTCTATTTTCCGGTGATTTGTGCAATTTCCGTGCAAAATACGAAGCATATTAAATTTTCCCATATTCACTCTCCATTTCCTCTAGCGCTTGTCTTATTTTTTTGTATTCTTTTTTCTTCCTAATGTCTTCTTGGGCTATTTTGTTATTTTTAACAGCTTGATACAACTGTTCTTTTAAGAATCTTTCAGTAAAGTATTTTATGTTATCATCATTCATCATTTGTTTGTGCATGTATTCAGCGAGATATCCAATCTCCCAAAAAGTTGGAACTTTTATATTATTATGTTCATTTCTTAAATTTTCATATTTAGTCTCACCTGGAAGCGGGTTCATTTGTAATGTTTTTGTGGAAATATCGCTATCTTTTAAGATTACAGCATAGAAATCTTGAATTCTATCTCTAGTCAATGCAATAGCTAACGCAATATCTCCAATATTGGACTCATCATTAGCTACCTGCCAAACAGATATATCGTTATCGTCAGTTTTTAAGTCAGAGATAGATACTGCATCTAATTCACATTTTTCATCCCAAACTTCAGGAGCATATTTTCTTAGATATAGCATTTTTGTTTTATTTCTTCTTTTAATGTTTTATACTTTAATCTTAGCCATCTCTCTTTAGGTTCTTCATATGCTTCAAGAAAGTTTAAAGCATCTTTATTGCACCAATGACCAAATAAGCTAAATACTGCAGATTTCACAAGATTGGATTTATGTTCCTTGCATGCTAAAGCTATTGTTTGCGAAGTTGGATATAAATCATCATACGAATAGTCTAACAATAAAGATAACAATTTTACAAGTATTTTTTCTTCATTTAGAATTTCTAAAAATATCTTTTGTATCCACAACATTACAACCTGTTTGTTTTCGGACATTAAAATATTTAAATAGAAAGTCGCTTGATTATCCATACCATCAATAAATTCAGTGTCTTTCAATAAGGATATAAAATATTTTTTTTCAGAATCTAATTTATGACTATAATCTTCATTGATAGCATTGGCCTTTGAACTATTGTCCTCTTTTTTTGTGTATAAACTATAAAATAAATCTTTGTCTAATGCATCATTTAATATATAAAAATTGTCAGATTTAAAATTGTATTGGTCTCTAATATTTAATTCTTTTGATATTTCGGGTATAATAAGATAATCCTCTGTAATACTAGACGGTTGTTTATTAATACCAAACTCGCTACATTTCCATATGCCACAATCTTTTAAGTCAAAAAAAAGATTGTATGAATCATATATAGAATTGGCTTTTAGTAAGCTATTTGTGCTCATGGCTTAAATCCTTTTGATAGCAATTTATGATTTGTGTCAATTTAATATGTGCATCTTTCCAAAAATATTTTATATTTTCTTCAGAAATACTTAAATTGGGAGTAGGAACTGAATTTATGTCTAACTCTAAAATAATTCTATCTTTGGACGTTTTCTCATATCCAATTTGTATATTATTTCTTGAAATCTTTGACACATAGTTTATTAAGATAATATCTTGCTCTTTTAAAGGTTTGCGTCGAACATTTCTTATCTCCCATTCTATTGGCGGTAACGATATATCTGTGCTATCTTCGGTTGTATTGGCAAATTTAGTATAGACATTATTTAATTTATCATTGTCTAAATCAAAAACTACATTGGCACAAAGAGCAAGTCTATTTATTGATAAGTTAAAAGTTTGAACGAGTAAAGTGAATATATCTCCTGCTTTTTGTGTAAATAAACTTGTTTCTTCTAATTTATCACTTTCTGATATTTTATTTCGCATAATATCGATTCTGTCATTTCCAAAAACCACTTTAAAAGATTCATCTAGCTTTTTCATCTCAAGTGTTATTGAATCTTCTTGCTTTATTCCTTGTGGAGTGATTCGAAAACCAAGAGTTTTTGCAGAAGTAGGAATTAATTGGTATTTCTCTAGAATAGAGGAGATTTTTGTTACATTCTCACTGTTTATCTCTATAGGAGAAGAGATAAATAATGTTGCCCTGTGATGTACTATTTCGTTATACATAATTAATTGAATTGGTTATTGTTGCCCAAAAATAGTGATTTTATTTTCTTATCTATTATTTTTTTAGAAATATATATACTATAGAGTAAGATAATTATTTTTTTTAGCATAATTAAATAATGAATAATTGCTTTTGATTTGTATTTTGGATTGCAAACGTTGTTTGAAAAAGCCTGTAAATGCCTTTTGAAAGCCCTGTTTAACTTATAATCCCGTTGTAAAATGGATATATTACCGGTAAACAATTCCGTTTACAAGTAATTTAAATATCCATGATTAAAATCATTAAAAACGGTGTTGTCGTATCTGTTATACTTGACACTCGCACCATTAATAAAGAAGGTACTTATCCGGTAAAAATCAAAGTGTATTATCAAGGCAAGCCAAAGTATTATTCTGTCGGCCTCTGTCTGACTTCAAAAGAAGAACTTGAAGAAGCGCTTGAAGGTAAATCCAAAGAATGTCGGGAAATTCAGGAAGAAATTGGAAAAGAACTCAGTCGTATTCTTAAGAATGTAGAATATTTGGCAGAACGTGGAACATTTTCTTTTGACCGTCTTAATACGAGACTTGGAAAAAATATCGGTGGAACTATCAATGAAATGCTTGAAGCCAAGATTAAGGAACTGGGTGAAAATAATAAATTCGGCTCCAAAACCTTTTATCAAAGCACACTCTCGCTGATTAAACGGTATAAAAAGAATGATGTGCCAATCCGTGATATTACAGCCGAGTGGTTGCGTGACTTTGAAAAATTCTGTTTGAAAACTGTGAATCAAACAACATTAGCTATCAATATGAGAAATATTCGTGCCATTATGAATATTGCCAAGGCTGCCGGAATGATTAGGGAGGCCGATTATCCTTTCGGAAGAGATAAATATCAAATTAAGGAAGGTTCAGGCAGAAAAAAAGCACTCAACAAAAAACAACTCAAAGCTATCGCCAATTATTCAGACGGTAACGAATTTACGGAGTTTTATCGTGACTTGTGGCTATTCATCTATTTCTGTAACGGTATCAATGTTGCCGATTTGATAAACCTTAAATTCTCCGATATTCAAAACGGGGAAATTTCATTTATTCGTCAAAAAACTAAAGACCGAACTCGTGATTCAAAACGGATTTATGCACCGATAACCCCGGAAATGCAATCCATTATCGATAAGTGGGGGAACAATCCAAGAAAGAGTACTTATATATTTCCCTTTATGAAAGCCGGCGATGATGCTTGGGAGCATGAGAAGAAAAAGAAAAACCTCACCAAGCATATAAATGATAGGATGAAAGTTATCGGTGAGAAGTTGAATATAGGCAAGATTACGACATACGTTGCCCGGCACACTTATGCGACCGTATTGCGAAACGAAGGTGTTCCGGTAGCTATTATATCTCCCATGCTGGGACATACGAGCATAACCACTACCGAGATATATCTTGCTGATTTGGAGTCTGAAAATAGAGCCCGAAATGCCCATTTATTGAGCTTCTAATGTCCGTATTTCTCTTAATTGGGGTGAGCTAAGCATATAGCCTGATTGTCTTGTTTAGTGATGAATCGGGCTCTCTTTATGCTAAATTACCGGTGCGAGAGCTTAAATCAGGTTAAGAATACAGTTAAAATTCCTTTTCCTTTTATATTCCGGCAAAAAAGTGGATATATGTATTAACCGAAAATTCAATGACTCGGGAAATTATTAATGTAAAAATAAATAAAGTTATGACACGTAAGAAAAGAATCCAAGAAGAACAACCTTTGACTACTGAGGTTGTAGGAGCTAAAAAGAAATCTCCA
>OKXB01000592.1_pt1 | contig 43956 bp, 46 predicted proteins | sample 1601731 | NCBI WGS metagenome assembly OKXB01 (sample SAMN04414077, study PRJEB24778) | human gut metagenome | material: faecal | host: Homo sapiens
TAAATTACTTAAGAAAAATAAACAATAAAAAAGATAAAGTATATCAAGAATCAATCAAGACAGATAATGATCAAGATTTTCAAGATAATAGATATAATCCAGAACAATTATTTTTTGAAATATCAAGTTATAATAACTTAAAAAGAAAAATAATAAATGAATTAACATGGAAAGAAGAACTGGTATTTACAATGAAGGAACAAAATTTTACAATGGAAGAAATATCACAAGTAACTGATAATTGTATAAAAACTGTATATAATATAATTAATAGAATAAAAAAGAAAGTATCAAATTTGTGTAAAATTAGCTAAACATTCCAATTAAAATATTTACATTTAATAAAAATTAATATACAATATACTTGTTAGGAGGCGTACTATGGAAGATATAAAGTTACCAGAAAATGATAAACTAAAATTAATAGAAAAAATAGTTAATAATGATGGCTTATATGCATTAAATGAATATCTTCAGAGTTTAATGCCCAATAAAAAATTAGAAGTAGCGGAAGAATTACCTTTAGAGGAGAAGTTTACGAATATCCAAAAAGAGTCAATAAATAATCCACAAGAAGCAAGCATATATAGAAAAGAAGCAATACCACTAGTAAAACAGGACTTAATTAATCATCCATTAGAACCAATAAATAATTATTCTAATGAGCCAATAATTGAAGAAGAAAAAAAAGAATATACTGGTCCTGTAAAAAAATTAGTAAACAATCCATGGTCTACTGCTGAAGGAATAAAGACAGTATCACCAGGTGAATTAAATTTAAAATAAAGTGCTAAATTAGCATTTTTTTATTTGATAGAAAATAAAAACAAATGTACGCAAAAAATATTGACTTACAATGCCCACTGTGATATAGTAGTATTGCACAAAAAAAGAAAAATAAAAATAAATGGAGGTATACTATGGATAAAATAATAATAAAAGGTGCAAGAGAAAACAATCTAAAAAATATAGATATAGAAATACCTAAAAATAAATTAGTAGTAATGACAGGAGTATCAGGAAGTGGAAAATCATCTCTTGCTTTTGATACCATTTATGCTGAAGGACAAAGACGTTATGTAGAAAGTCTATCCGCTTATGCAAGACAATTTTTAGGAAATAGTACCAAACCTGATGTTGATGTAATTGAAGGCTTATCTCCAAGTATATCAATAGATCAAAAGACAACTAATAAAAATCCTCGTAGTACCGTTGGAACAGTAACAGAAATATATGATTATTTAAGATTATTATTTGCCAGAGTAGGTGTTCCATATTGTCCTAACCATCATATTCCAATAACATCACAGTCCATAGAAGAAATGACAAATAGAGTTCTATCATTAGAAGAAAATACCAAAGTAATGATATTATCTCCCATTGTAAAAGGAGAAAAAGGAACCTTTAAAGATCTATTTGAAAAATTAAGAAAAGAAGGTTATATAAGAGTAAAAGTAGATAATGAAATAAAAGATTTATCTGAAGATATAGAATTAGAAAAAAATAAAAAACATAACATAGAAGTAATAATAGATAGATTAATAATAAAAGAAGGAATAAGAAGTAGAATATATTCATCGTTAGAAACATCTGCTAATTTAGCCAAGGGTAAAGTAATTATAGATGTAATAGGAGGAGAACCAATAGTTTTATCAGAAGACTATGCTTGCCCATACTGTAATTATTCCCTAGAAGAATTAGAACCAAGAATCTTCTCTTTCAATGCTCCTTATGGGGCTTGTCCTGATTGTAAAGGTTTAGGAGTAAAATACAAAATAGATGTTGACTTAGTAATACCAGATAAAAACAAATCAATATTAGAAGGAGCAATCAAACCAATAAACCTAGATGAAGAATCAAGTATTATGTATACAGAATTAGATACTGTAGCAAAACATTATAATATCGATTTAAATAAAAAAATAAAAGATTTAACTAAAGAAGAATTAGATATAATATTATATGGAACAAAAGAACCACTAACATTTAATTATAAATCAAAAAATGGAAACACTAGAAAAACAACTAGTTATTATGAAGGTATAATAACTAATTTAGAAAGAAGATATATTGAAACCAAAAGTACATGGATAAGAGAATGGATAGAAGGCTACATGACTGAATTAACTTGTCCAACTTGTAAAGGCTCAAGACTAAAAGAATCAGTACTAAACGTTCTTATAAATAATAAAAATATCTATGAAGTAACATGTATGTCAATAGATGAATTAAAAACATTCATAAGTAATCTGAAGTTAACTAAAGAACAAGAAGAAATATCATCATCGGTAGTAAAAGAAATATCATCAAGACTAAATTTCTTAAATAATGTTGGTTTGGGATATTTATCACTATCAAGAGAAGCAGGAACACTATCCGGTGGTGAAAGTCAAAGAATAAGATTAGCGACTCAAATAGGTTCAAGATTAACAGGAGTACTTTATGTATTAGATGAACCAAGTATAGGACTTCATCAAAGAGATAACCAAAAATTAATAAATTCCTTATTAGAAATGCGTGACTTAGGTAATTCATTAATAGTTGTAGAACATGATACAGACACAATGTTACAAGCAGATTATCTAATAGATATTGGTCCAGGAGCAGGAGAACATGGCGGAACAGTTGTTGCAGCGGGTACTCCAAAAGAAGTAATGGATAATCCAAATAGTTTAACAGGAAAATATCTAAAAGGAATCGAAAGAATAGAGGTTCCTACTAAAAGAAGAAAAGGCAATAAAAAATATTTAGAAATAAAAGGAGCAAAAGAAAATAACTTAAAGAATATAAATGTAAAAATACCATTAGGAACAATGACTCTAATTACAGGAGTATCAGGAAGTGGAAAATCAACACTAATAAATGAAATATTATATAAAGCTCTAGCTCAAAATATTTATGGTTCCAAAGATAAACCAGGAAAGTATAAAGAGATAAAAGGACTAGACAATGTTGATAAAGTAGTTCAAATATCACAAGCTCCAATAGGAAGAACACCAAGATCTAATCCTGCAACTTATACTGGAGTATTTGACGACATAAGAGACATTTTCTCAGAAACAAAAGAAGCCAAAATAAAAGGCTATGATAAAGGTAGATTTAGTTTTAATGTCAAAGGAGGAAGATGTGAAGCCTGTTGGGGAGATGGCGTAAAGAAAATAGAAATGCATTTCTTACCAGATGTATATGTACCATGTGAAGTATGTAATGGAACTAGATATAATAGCGAAACATTAGAAATAAAATATAAAGATAAAAATATTTATGATGTATTAAATCTAAGAGTAGATGAAGCAATGGAATTCTTTGAAAATCATCCTAAAGTATTAAATAAACTAAAAGTATTACATGATGTCGGATTAGGCTATGTTCGCTTAGGTCAAAGTGCTCCAACACTATCAGGAGGAGAAGCCGCTCGTGTAAAATTAGCCAAAGAATTGCAAAAGAAACCTACTGGGAAAACAGTATTTATACTAGATGAACCTACTACTGGACTTCATCAAGATGATATTAAAAAATTATTAGTAATATTAGAAAAAATCGTAGATAATGGCGATACTGTAATAATAATTGAACATAATCTAGATGTTATTAAAGTAGCGGATTATATAATTGATTTAGGACCAGAAGGAGGAAACAAAGGAGGAACTGTTGTTACTACAGGTACTCCTGAAGAAGTAGTAAATAATCTTAATTCATATACAGGTAAATATCTAAAACAAGTATTATAATATATATACCTCATTAACCTAAAGTTTAATGAGGTTTTTTTTGAAGCCCAAGGTCTTCAAAAAGTATTTTAAAGCCTAAGGTCTTTAAAATAAAAAGTTTAATTTATAAGTAAACAGATATACAAAAATATATTGACATAGAAATAATAGTATAATACATTTAGGTTGAAACAGAAAAGCTGATAATATTTAGGGAGGATATATGGAAGAAAGCAAAATGCATTTAATAAATAAAATCTTTAATAATGAAACAATTAGAACTATCTGGAGTAAAGAAGAAGAAAAATACTATATTAGTGTTGTTGATATAGTAAGAATACTAACAAATAGTGACAATCCAAGAAAATATTGGAATAAGTTAAAGCAAAGACTGAAAGAGGTAGGAAATGAAACGGTGACAAAATGTCACCAGTTGAAATTGAAAGCTCAAGAGGGAAAATATCGTATGACTGATGTTGTTGACATTGAAGGTATGTTTAGAATAATAGAGTCCATTCCAAGTAAAAATGCTGAACCAATAAAGATGTGGTTAGCAGGTTTAGGGAAAGAAAGAATCAATGAAATATTTGATCCGGCATTAACAGTTCAAAGAGCAATAGACACATATAGAACTAAAGGTTATGATGAAAAATGGATAGCTAAAAGAATAAAAGGTATTCAAGATAGAAAAGAATTAACGGATATATGGAAAGCAAATGGTATAACTGAAGGAAAGGAATATGCTATACTAACAAATGAAATATATAAAGAATGGTCTGGAATGACAGCCTCAGAATACAAAGAATATAAAGGATTAAGAAAAGAATCTAGGAGAACAAGTAATAACGCAAAACAATCATTTAAACTATGAATACACAACTAATAATCAAATAGAAACAAAATAAACTTGTTTTTTCTTAATATTCTGTTATAATATCCATTAAGGAGATTTATATGGACGAAGAGAAAAAGATTGAAGAATCAGCTAATACATTTTTAAAAAGCTTCTTTGATGCTACATATAATGATAACAAAATACTATTTGATAATATGCAAAATATATATGCACTAATTTCATTTTTATATAATAATATGCAATATCTCGATGTAGAAACTCAAGATTTAAGAACTAGTACAAGAAAAGACTATGTTGCAAAATCAAAGCTAATAAATGATTTCTACAAAAATATAGGAATAAATTTTGTGATGAATGATATAGAAAGAGACGGAACATTAAATATTTTAAATACAAATACTCCAAGTGAGGCCACTCATAATCAAATATATTTTGGCAACAATAATTATATTACAACTGAAGAATTTTATATCGACCAAAAAACAAAAGAAAAGATAATAACTTACAGAGCATTCCACAAAACCATAAACATTTATAATAATGACTTACTAACCGATTCAATAATATGGGTACATGAAATATCCCACTACAAAAATCAACCTCCAGAAAAAAGAGATGGAGTAAATGATATACTAACAGAATTAGTAGCTTTTACTGAAGAACTAATATATACCGACTATTTAAAGCAAATAGGTTATGAAAAGGAAGCCACAATGTTTAATATAGAGGAATATAAAAATCTTTATAACTATATAAATTGTAGCCACTATGTAATAAAAATAACCCTTTTATATTATCTTCTAGGAAAAGTATCAAAAGAAAGCTATTTCTTACTATATAAAAATGATAAAGATTATGATAAAGCTTTAAAAATATTTGATGAAGAAAAAAATAAAAATCAAAATATCATTTTTCTATCATTATATTATTCAGTAGGAATAATTTCATTCTATAATTATATAGAATATAAAAAAGATCCAAATTTCCTAGAAAAAATAAAAAAATTAAATAAAGAAATAATGACAGACATCTCATTAGAAGAAGCATTAAAAATAATTAACATAAGTTTAAATGAAGAATCACTAAATAGAATATTAGAAAACATAAATATATTTAGAGATAGTCTTATCAAAGAAAATAAAAAGAAGAAAATATTAAATTAGAGACTACAGGCTCTAATTTACCACGTAAGACTATAGGCTGAAGTGGCATAAATAAAAAAGATAATTCCCAAAAGAATTATCTTTTAATATACTAATTATTATGAATATACCAAGTCTTATTAATATCACAACTCTGACTAAGAGGTTCAGGATTAGGTTTATCAAGTATAGCAATAGTAGGTAATTTAAAAGCAGTACCAAACATAATACAAGAACCAGGATGTAAAGTCTTAATCTTATTAGTAACAGTAATATCAGCACTAGAAATAATATCTTTAATAAACTGAAGATCCTTAGGATGAAACATCTTAAATACTAAGAAATTACTACATTGAGATATAGTAGTTTCAGAAAGTTCAGAAGGCCTTTGCGATACAATTCCTAAAAGAAGACCATACTTTCTACCTTCTTTAGTAATCCTCTCAAAAATATTATAACCAAGAATATCAATATCACTATCATTCTGTACATATCTATGAGCCTCTTCTAAAACAATATGAAATGGCATAGAAGCCCTTTGATTAAGAGAAACAATATAATCAAATAAAAGCTTAGAATAAATCTTAACTAAAGTCTTAGCAAATCTATCATCAACATAATTAATATTAAAATTAACTATCTGTGCTTTTCTACCATTAGGACAAGTAAGAAGTAAATTAATATATCCCTCTCTATTAACATAACCATTATAATCAAAATATCTAGCATAATTACTATTCATTAAAGCATTAAATCTAACTTTAAGAACATTAGAAAGCTCAAAGGCTTTATCACTATTCATAGTACCTTCTGATAAAAGAGCAAACTCCAAAGCAAGAGAAAAATCCTTCATTGTATACATAAATTCCCCATTAGGCAAAGAAAGTTCAAAATTATCAAGACATAAACTCTCTAAATACTCAATAACAAGTTCAACGTCTGCAAATTCTCCCCCTTGTTCTACAAATAAACATTGTCTAATAGTTCTTGTCCATCCGCCTTTCTCAAGCTTAATATCCAAATTCAAATTACTAGTATTAAACTTAGTAAGAATAGAAACAAACTTATTTCTAATAAGACTAGGAGCTTTACCAGAGAATAAAACATCAAGTAAACACCTAGCAATAATATCATTCTTTTGTGATATAACCTCTTCTTCACGTCTAGAAAAATAAGAAACAAGTTTAAGTGCCTTCTCTACAGTAGGAATCTGTTCTTTAGAAGTAACATTCATAAGTAAACATAAATCATCTACCCCTAAAAGCCAAAAAGGATAACTAATAATCTCAAATTCAGTACTATTTAAATCAGTAGTATATACTTTATAATTAATATTTTCATTAACTTCATGTATTCTTGAAAAAGCCCTTTGATATTCACCATAAGCATCAAATAAAAATATATTCGAATAAAAAGGTAAACTTCTGCATTGATAGAAGACACTCTGAAGTATTTTAGCAACAGAGTAAGATTTACCACTACCAGAATTACCCAAAATAGCAAAATGATTAGAAAAGAAATTACCAATATCAAGTTTAATATCATAATTAGGATAAACATAGGACTTACCAAGCGTAATAGTATTTTCAGCATCACTATTAAGAATAATATTAAGAATAGAATCATCAATTAAATAGCAGCCGGCTTTAAAAGAAGGTTTAGAAATATCCCCATATAAAAATTTATTATCTTTAATTTCTCCAACTAAAGCAGCATTCATAATACCATTATCAATACCAATAACTTCACCAACACTAATAATATTATTATCTCTAAATACCACATTCTTACTAATCAAATTATCATAGTCATAAATATTAATATCTAAATGAACAGATACAATACTATCTGTAATTCCAATAATCTTCCCTAACATATTCTTTTCACCTATTATAATTATACAACATAATAAAAAAAATGTATATAAATAAATTGTAAAAAAATATATCTTCTACTAATATATATAAATATAATAAAAGACTATAGAAACTCTTTAAGTTTATCTATAGTCTTTTCTTGAAATTTAAGAAATTCACGAGCTATATCAAGATCACTCTTATCTATCTCTTTATCACAGGCTTTAATCTTCTTTTCCATTTGAGTACTTCCAGTAGATACCCCTTTAATTATCATCTCGGCAATAGCGGAATCACTATTATCACATTTAACTTCTTTTTTAATCCCCATATTAGCCATCATTTTTTCAAAGAAAGAAGTATCAGTAATTTCTGCTTTTCCTTTCTTTAAATACTTCATAGCCTTTTTCTTCCAAGACTCATATTCTTTCATGATATCCTCAAGAGTCTTCTTAATTTTGTTATCCTTATCTTTTAAATCACGTATAAGTTTAGTTAAAGTATAAGAAGCCATCTCAGCATCTTTATAAATATGCTCCATAAGTTCATAATTTTCTTTCATATCATATCCTCCTAAAAGTATTATTACCAATATCTATAAAAATATAATAAAAAATTATATGCCTCTCACACTACATTGTTCGAGGTTTTTGAAAGCCCAAAGTCTTTCAAAAAAATTTACTGGGCCAAGAGTCTCTGAAATAAAAGTATATATAATATAGAAAGATATCAAATAAGAGTTCTACCACATAAATAATCCATAGAAATATTATATCTTTTACATATCTCATAAGCAAACGCAGTAAGAATAGTAGTTTTACCACTCTCATATGCACTAATTGTAGAATGCGTAGTATTAAGAATATTAGCAAGTTCTTCTTGTGTAATATTCTTTTCTTTTCTAATTTTTCTTAATCTTTCACCAATAAGTATCTTATCAATTTTTTTATTAATAACATTATAATATTTAATATTAGATAAACCAATAACATAATCCATACTAAGATTATAATAATTACATAAATTATTTAAATGTTTTAAAGGAATAATCTTACTACCATTTTCCCATAAAGAATAAGACTGCTGTGTAATACCTAGAACACTAGCAATATCTTTTTGTTTAAGATTAAAATCTTCTCTTATTTCTATTAGTTTTTGAAAGTTCATATCTAACACCTAATATAATTTTCCCATTAAAAATAAAATTATTAATTTTTTACAAACAAATACGACAAAATATGATATAATGTTATAGTAGGAGGTATTTATGAAATGTATAAAGTGTAATGAAGAATTAGAAGCAGATGATAACTTCTGTCCTTCCTGTGGAGAACTAACCCCTCATGGTTATTTATCTCTAAAAGATAATAAATTAAGATATAAAGAAGATAATATTGGTTCATTATTTACTTTAACTGTTATCATAATAATAAGTTTTATTACTATAACCCTAATAAGTGGTAAAGACATGTTTAGGCCATATATAGAATTACAAAAAGAAATATCTAGTTTAAAATATGGTTATAAAGTATCTATCATGAATACCAATAATAAATATACAAATGTAACCTTGAGTACCAAAGAAGAAGCCATAAATCTAATAAAACAAGATATCACAAAACAATCTTGGAAATGTAAAAGAAATATAAATGTATCCCTAATTGAAAAAGAAATAAGTGAAAGCTATAACATTCCTAGTGTAAGTTTATGTGATGTTGATGAAGATGTATCAAATAAAATAAAAGAAGTAATAAGCACAACATACCAATTATTTCCTAATATAAAAGGATATCTAACAAACATAACAATAACCAATGCTCCAAGTAATGAGGATTATATAGCTTATTTTAATCCTACTAATACTTTTGTAAATAATAACTTAGATATAAAAGAATATAACAAAGTAAATAAAACAGAAATATTATTAAATAGTTATTATTTCTTAAATAAAGATATTCTAAGTAAAGGATTAAAAGAAAACTGGTATCCCAATAATGCTAGTTATGAATCATTAATAGCCCATGAACTAGGTCATTACATAACCTTTGTAACATTACTAAAACAGAATAATATAGATAACATAACATTAGTAACAAAAGATAATATAAATAATTATCAAAATATTCTAAATATCTTAAAAGAGGGAACATACTCTAAAGAACTAGTCGAAGAAGCTATAACTAATTATAACAAGAAGTATAGCTCAAATATATCACTTGAAGACTTTACCAAAAACATATCTGGCTATGCTGGTCAAAAAGTAAAAGAAAGCGTAAATTATGACGAAGTAATCGCTGAAGCCGTTCATGACTATTACTTACATAGAGATTCTTCTAGTACCAGTTCATTAGAAATAATAAGTATCATAAAAGAGAGGTTACAGTAATGAAAGAATGTCTAAATTGTAAAAAAGTCGTAAGAGATAGTGATAAGTATTGCCGTAATTGTGGCATAAGAGTACTAAAACCATATCAAAACACACTAATAAACATAACCAAAGTACTCTTAATAATAATCTTAATAATAATGATAGTAATGTTTATTCTATCATATCTAATATAAAGGAGTAAAAAGATGCAAGAAAATAATTATTATAATAAAAAAGTAGAAGAGCTATATAAAGAATTAAATACCAGTATAAATGGATTAACTGAAGAGGAAGCAAGTAAGAGATTAGAAAAATATGGCGAAAATAAATTAGCAGAACGAAAGAAAAAATCAAATTTCATAATCTTTTTAAATCAGTTTAATGATCTAATGATAATACTATTAATATTTGCTTCAGTATTTTCTGCAGTAATATCTTATATTCAAAAAGAATCATATGCTGACTCAGTAATAATTCTAATAATCGTCATAATAAATGCAACCCTAAGTTTTATCGAAGAGAAGAAAGCCGACAAGGCAATCGAAGAACTAAATAAAATGTTTATAACTAATAATAATGTTATAAGAGATGGTAAGAAAGAAACCATTGATGTAAGAAAAATAGTACCAGGAGATATAATAGAGTTAGAAGCAGGTGACTATGTATCCACTGATGCTAGAATAATATCATCAGAAGCCTTAGAAGTAAATGAATCAACCCTAACCGGGGAATCAAAAAGTATCAAGAAAGATAATATAGATATAACCGAAGAAAAAGAATTATACGAAAGAAAAAATATGGTTTATGCTGGCTGTAATGTAACAAATGGACATGCCTTTGTAGTAGTATGTAGTACCGCTATGAATACAGAACTAGGTAAAATAGGAGCCAGTCTTATGAATAACAAGAACGAACTAACTCCACTCCAAAAGAAAGTAAACCAAATAAGTAAAGTATTAACCTATATAATAATAGCAATAATAATAGTTATGATGGTCGTAGGTCTACTTAAAAAGAATGATTTCTTTGATATCCTAATGTTATCCATCTCATTAGCGGTCGCCGCTATCCCTGAAGGAATGTCATCAGTAATAACCATAATATTATCCCTAGGAATGTCCGAAATGGCTAAAAGAAATGTCATCATAAGAAAGATGGCTTCTGTTGAAACATTAGGTTCTACTGACATAATCTGTTCCGATAAAACAGGAACTATTACTGAAAACAAAATGCAAGTAAAAAGTATCTATGTAAACAATAAATTATATACCGAAAAAGATAATATTGAAAACATAAATCTATATAACTGTTGCTTATCAAGTTGCCAAAATGTAACAAAGAATAACGACAAATATCTAGGAGATGAAACCGAAGTAGCTATCTATAAATACCTTGAAGAAAAAAACATATTAATAAATATCCCAAGAATAAAAGAGTATCCATTTGATTCCGATAGAAAAATGATGAGTACTATCAATACCATTGAAGGTAAAGAATATTCATTTACTAAAGGAAGTTTAGACTCAGTATTACAAAACTGTTCTTATTATCTAGAAGATAATAAATTATATAATATAACTACTGAATATAAAGAAAAAATATTCAAAATAGAAGAAGAAGAATCAGAAAAATCACTTCGTATCTTAGCCCTTGCCTATAAAACAGAAAACACAAGTGATCCAGAACATAATATGATATTTATAGGATTAATAGGAATGATGGATCCACCAAGAATATCCGTACCAAATGCTATTAATACATGTAAAAATTCTGGAATAAAAATAGTTATGATAACTGGAGATAGTATAAATACTGCTCGTGCTATCGCTAAAAGTGTTGGTATTATCGATACCGATGAAGGAGCCACTACTGGAAAAGAAATAGATAAGTTAACAGACGATGAATTAAAAGAAGCAGTAAAAAAATATAATGTTTATGCTAGAATATCACCAAGTACCAAATTAAGGATAGTAGATGCACTACAAAGTAATGGTTATGTTGTAGCTATGACTGGAGATGGCGTAAACGATGCACCCGCTATTCAAAAAGCTGATATTGGAATAGGCATGGGCATAACAGGAACTGAAGTAGTAAAAAAAGTAGCAGATTGTATTCTTGTAGATGATAGTTTCTCTACCATCGTCGATGGAGTTGAAGAAGGAAGAAGAATAACTTCTAATATCAAGAAAATAATACTATACTTACTTGCTGGCAATATAGTAGAAGTACTTCTAGTATTCATATCCATGGTACTAAATATGGAAATGTTTACAACATTACAACTACTATGGATAAACCTAGTAACAGATAGTATACCCGCTATTATGTTAGCCTTTGAAAAGAAAACAGAAGACCAAATGGAAAATACTCTTGCTAATAAATACAATGAAAGTTTCTTTACCCCATTATTAACGGCTAAAATAGTAATCGGAGCTATCATAAAATCAATAGTAATGTTAATAATATTTATCTATTTTGCAAAAGAAGCAGATGTAAATACTGCAGGTTCATTATTATTTATCTACTTAGTAACTCATGAATTACTATTCTCATTCTCTTGTCGTGACATAAAAAAATCAGTACTAAACAAAAATATCTTTTCAAATAAAAAACTAACCCTAGGAGTATCCCTAATACTATTAGTTCAAATCATAGTTTTAATAACTCCAATAAGTAAATACTTTATAGTACCAAATATAAAAATAAATTATATCTTGATAACTATCGGAATATGTTTTATAATGTTTATATTAGGAGAGTTAGTAAAACCAGTATATACAAAATTATTTAAAGATTACAGGGAGGTTAAAAATGAAAAATAATAATAGTACATTCATAGTACTTGGCGGTATTCTTATCTTATCAGTATTTAGTTTCATTGTAGCAAAAAATATCCTGCCAGATAGTGATAACAATCAGTATTACGCACGCCCTAATGAAAATATGACAGCAAAAATAGAAAGTATTACTAAAGAAAATAATAAACTTATAATAACAACAATAGGAGATCCAACTGAATACTGTCTAAAAACAACTAAGAGTGTTCCCAGTATAGATTCATTATGTTGGAATAAAATAGAAAATAACAAAGTAGAGAGTAATTACTTTACATATAAAAAATATTATCTTTGGATTAAAGATAGTGATAATAGAATAAGTGGTAGAACTACTATAGAAAAGGAGTAAATATGGAAGATGATAGAATAGAAACTACTAGAAATAGAGTATTTGACCGAGAATTAGCTTTTGGTAAAGATAGTCCTATTGCCATGACAACAAATAATAATTATGTATATAGAGTAACAGGTATGCATCAAGTAGAAGATATTATAACTAGTGGATATGCAAGAAGTAAAGATAAAGTAAAAGGTGGTCATAATAATGAATTATTTTGGACTAGAGGTAGTGACAAACTATTTTACTACGATAAAAGGCCAGTACTAGAAGCACCTTATACCAAAGTAAAAGATGGTCAAATGGGAGCAATTCCACTAGAAGATTTAACTGCTATATGGATATTTAATGAAAAAGAAAATAAATATGTTAATTGCATTGAATATTATAGACGTTTAAGAGAAGAACTATTATCTTCTAAAGGAAAAAGTAGAAGGTAATATATTCCTCTCACACTACATTGTTCGAGGTTTTTGAAAGCCAAAAGTCTTTCAAAAATATTTACTGGGCCAAATGTCTCTGAAATAAAAGTATTTATATAAGCTATAGATTATGTCTATAGTTTTTATTATATCCACATATATTGTTGATAAACAAAATTACTAAAAAATAATGACAAGAGTAAAAGCAAGTGCTATAATAAACATTAAAACAATTGAAGGGAGCACTTATATGAACAAAAAAGAAGAATATCAAGAAATATATATAAATTTAGATGATTCAGGTAAATTAACAAAAAAAGAAAAAGTATCAGTATATGCAGGAATAGTCTTTTTATCAAAACAAGAAAAAGATAAATTTATAACTCAGTATCGCAAAATAATAAATGAGATAAAATGTTCCTACTGCGGACAAACAAAAGGAGAATGTACTAAAAAATGTAAAGAAATAAAAAATACAAATATCAAGAAAGGTCATAAAAGAAGACTTATGAACTACATAAGTAAATATTATACTATTGCCTTAATAATAAATAATACAAAAGTATATGATCATATTATAAGTAATAAAGCCTCAAAAGGAAGATACATAGATTACACAATAAGAAGACTAATTAAAAGTACCATAGAAGAATTAATAAAAGATAAAAAAATAAACCCACATAAAAATGTGAGATTAATAATAAATATAGATGAACAATCTACAAAAAGTAATGGTTATTATAATTTAAAAGATGGCCTAACTGAAGAATTACTACATGGAATATCTAATTTTAATTATGATATAAAATATAAAAATATATTATATGGAAAATTAGAAATAAGATTAACATATCAAGATTCAGGTAAGAGTTATTTAGTTCAAGCAGCAGATTTAATAGCAGGTACTACCAGAAGAAGAGCATTATCAAATATTGATTCTGATATTGATATTATCGATCATAAACTATTATTTCCATAAAAAGAAAAGAGACTATCTAGTAGTCTCTCCCCAACTCAAGCGGTGTACTTAACATACACTTAATTTAATAAAATCGACATTGAGCTATCGACCTGACGAGATTTCTCTCCGGTAATACAATGATACTATAACTATCATAAAAAGTCAAGTATATTGCACTATTATTATACTCAAAATAGTAAAAAATATACCAATAATAAACTACTTTAAGTATATATTTCATACTTATATATAATAAGTATAATTAATACTTATTTGGAGACCAACTAGGCTCCAAATAACACTATCAAGACAAATGGCTTGTAGTGTAAAACAATTGACAAAAGTAAAAAACTATAATATATTATAAGTGGAGGGATATTTATGTATAAATATGTAGGTAATGTAATCATGTTTACTATAAATATCACACCTTTATCTCATCAAAAATAGAAGTAAAAAAAATGAGATGTGGGTGTGAGTTTTTGTCGTGCCTGCATCTATATATATAAATAGAAGTTATATGGATGCAATATATTCATATAACTTTTTTTGATGGGAGGAATATTATGATAGATATAAATATAAGTAAAGTATGTAAGTCATTTGGTTTTGACTTAGTATTAAATAATATAGATATAACAGTACAAAAAGGAGAAAAAGTAGGCTTAATTGGAACAAATGGAAGTGGAAAGAGTACTATACTAAAAATAATTGCAGGTCAAGAAAGTATAGATTCCGGTTCCCTTTCAATAAGAAATAATATAAGTATAGGCTATTTAAGTCAAATACCTGAAGAAAAAGATATAATAGTAAAAGACTATATAAATAGTGCCTTTAAAGAAATAATAGAACTAAAAGAAAAATTAGAAAGATATGAAGATAAACTTTTAACTGAAGATTATAAAGTAATAACAAAGTATATGAATCTGCAAGAGAAGTTTATCTCCCTAGGAGGATATGAATACGAAACAAAGATTCAAAAAATACTACCAGTATTTAATATAACTGAAGAAATACTAAATAGAAATTTCAATACCTTATCTGGAGGAGAAAAAACCATCATATCTCTAATAAGATTATTATTACAAGAACCAGATGTCTTATTATTAGATGAACCCACTAACCATTTAGATATAAATAAAATGATGTGGTTAGAAAAAACATTAAAGAACTATAAAGGTACAATAATGTTAGTATCACATGACCGCTATTTCATGGATAATGTCATAAACAAAGTATATTTATTAACCAAAAGAGGAATAGAAGTATATCATGGCAATTATAGTTACTATATTAAAGAAAGTGAAAATAGACTATTATTAGAATTAAAAAACTATAAAGACCAACAAAAACAAATAACCGCTATGAAAAATAGTATCAAAAGATTAAAAGAATATGGTAGGCTTTGTGGACCAAGTGGTGGAGAAATATTCTTTAGAAGAGCTGCTAGTATCGAAAAAAGATTAGAAAAACTAGAAAAGTTAGATAAACCAGAAGAAAAGAAAAAACTAAATATAACTTTTGATACTGCTAGTAGGTCCGGAAAAGATGTATTAACAATAAATAATCTAAATCTATCTTATGGTACTAAAGAAATATTTAATAACCTTAACTTAAGTATTAAATATCAAGATAGACTATGTCTAGTCGGAGATAATGGAGTTGGTAAATCAACTCTAATCAAAGAAATATTAAAAGGAAATAATAATATAAAATTAGGAAGTAATATCAAGATAGGTTATATTCCTCAAGAGATAGAGTTTGAAGATATTAACTTATCAGTACTAGAAGAAGCCAGAAAATATTTCATTGGACCAGAACAATATTTAAGAAGTGCTTTATTTAAATATCTCTTTGCAGGAGAAAACATTCATAAAAAAATAAAATATTTATCCGGAGGAGAAAAAGTAAGATTAAAAATATTCTGTCTAATCCAAAATTCATATAACTTCTTAATTCTAGATGAACCCACTAATCACATTGATATTGATACAAGAGAAATGCTTGAAGAGTCACTAAAGGAGTTTACTGGTACTATATTATTTGTATCTCATGATAGATATTTCATAAATAAAATAGCCACTAGTATCATAGAAATAAAAAATAAAAACATAATAAAATATATAGGTAATTATGATGATTACCAAGAACATAAAATAAAAAATACCAACTAATAATAGTTAGTATTTTTTAACTTTTAATTTAACATTTTCTTTATAATATTTCTTAAACTCATTCACATCTTCTAATAACTTTAAATAATCATTATCATATAAAGTTTTAAATATAGAAATAGCTCTAGCCTGCGTATTTAAAGACTTATTAGGATTAAAAAACAAATCAGTAAATAAATAATAATTCTTAATAATATCATGATAATTCTTATTTTGGTATAAAGCAACCATATAGATATAATCATAATACATCCCATAAGGAATATTTTCAAACTCAGTATTATTAAGCTTAAAGCCAACAATATGATCATCTTTATAAACTTTAGAACTCTGATAAATATCTTCTACAGAATAACTATTATTACTAGTTAAAGTGAGCATAAGATTAAGTGCACTAAGTCTCTTACCAATATCTTTATCAGAAATAGAAGAAACTTCAAGCCATTTATCAATATCATATTTTTTCGCTATTTCCTTTTTTAAGTTATCCCTTCTCTTGCATTTATTAACATAACTATATCCAGCTTTCCACTCAAAATTAATATTATCCTCAGTAAAAGGATTATTAACATCTCCAGTAGATATATATATAGGTCTAGTAGCCATTTTACCACCTCTTATAATCCTTTCGAGCATTAAACAATTGTGAATTAGTATTATAATCAATATGTGCATCTCTTGTTAATGACTTAACTTTAGAAATATTCCCCTTAGTTTCCACCGAAAGAAAATAATTATTAGCAATTGAGTTATTAATCAGAACTTCAGCCTGTGGATCAGTAGTATAAGAGTTAGGAATAAGTGGGTCCCTGTTTTCCTCACAAAACATACCAAGCAAATCATCATTACTAGTAGGTGCATCAATCAAAGAATACATCCCATTGGCGGCATTAGATGCATAAAACTCAGAATCAAGTTTATCAATAATAATTTTAGGCTTAATAGTAATAACAGCCCATTTAGTATTAGGACTTTTCATTCTCTTCTTATAGAACATCTTATAATTAGGAAAACTTATACTAGTAGATATTCCATTAAGTTTACCATCAAGTCTATATAAATCAGAATTCAAATAATCAATAGATAAAAGATCAAGTTGTTCTACAGAACGAATACCATATTCAAATATACTTTCTAAATTATCAACCTTAGTAAAGTGAACAATTTTCCCAACGCCTCTTTCTTTTAATATAATTCGTCTTTTTTGTCTAGTTAAATATTCATTATATAAAAGAATCATATCATTAGAAGTTAAATCAATATATTTAGAAATACAGCTTCCCCTTTTTAAAAATAATCTATAATATCCATTATTCATAGCCATAATATTTTCAATAATAGCATATGGAGTATTAGAAAGATAATAAGTAGTACCAATTAATTCATTATAATTATTAATCATAATATCCCCCTTACAGACTAAGTATTATAGCATAAAATCAATAAAATGTACAGAAATCTATATTTAGTAAAATAATATATAAACAAATAAATACATTTATTTGGAGACACAAAGGCTCCAAATAACACTAACAAGACCATAGGCTTGTAGTGCATAAAAAATAAAAGTATGTTATAATCTTTATAAAGAAGGAGGAACCATGAAGAATATAGAATTAATAATACCATCATTAGAAGAATACTATTATGAAAAACAAGTAAATGAAGATCCACTATCAATGGATTATAACGCTGGCTATAATGTATCATATTACGGATATCATTATGATACCGGATGCATAGACTTTCCAAAAGAAAGATGGCAAGAAGTATATAATAAAAGAATCAAAGAAAACAAATACTTTGCTTATATAAAAGATATAGATACAAACAATTATGTAGGATACGTAAACTATCAATATAATAAAGAAAATAATAGATATGAATGTGGTATCCTAATCGAAGAAAAACATAGAGGAAAAGGCTATTCATATCCAGCATTATTAGAGTTATGTAAAGTAGCATTCGATAATAATATAGAAGAATTATATGACAATTTCGAATTGTCAAGAAAAGAAGCATTAAAAACATTTAAAAAAGTAGGTTTCAAAGTCGTAGAAGAAACATCATGGAAAAAATTTGACAAAGAAGTAGATGGAGTAATAATAAAACTAACCAAAGAAGATTATACTAACCAAAAAAATATATAAAAAAATTAAAATATATGGCATTGAAAGGAAAAATACTATGAAATTAAACATTGACTACGTATCCGATTTACACTTAACTCACTACATAAGCAAAAAAGAAAGCATAACTAAAATAGGTAAATTAGTCCAAGATAAAATAAGCATGCAAGTAAAAGGAGATATCCTTGTAGTAGCGGGAGATATCGATGAAGATATAAATAGAGTGAGTGAACTATTATATTCATGTTCAAAATACTATAAAAAAGTAATATTTGTCCTAGGTAATCATGAATACTATATACCAGTAATAAAATATATCTATACTGATCCTATGGCTAAAGAATATAACTATAATAGTATGAATAAAGTATATAGATTAAATGAAATATTTAAAGATAATAAAGATATAATCATACTAGATAAAACAAATAATACTAAAGGACTATATAACTATAATAACTTCTTATTAGCGGGAGATACCCTTTGGTATAAACCAGTAACATTAGTAGATAAACTATATAACTATCCTATGCAGAATGATTCTAGATTTATCTTATCAGAATTATCTAAGAAAGATAAAATACAAAAACTACATAACGATAGCATATCTTGGTATAATAACTTACCAAATAATATAGATTTAATAATAACACATATACCACCATTTAGAAATAAAAGTAATAGTAGGGGTAATAACTCTTGTTACTATACAGAAGTTAAAGAATATAAATCACCAGTATGGATATATGGTCATGATCATAAAGAAGAAGATATAATAATAAATAATACAAGATTAGTATCTAATCCATGGGGTTATGATACTAAAGAATTCAAAGTAAAAACATTAACATTAACTAAATAATAAACTAAGATATCAAGTCTTAGTTTTAATATACCTATATATTATTTTTATTATATTCACTATAAGCCTTACTATGTAAGTCTTATTAGTGTTTAATTAAGCTAAGTAAACTTATCTTAATTAAATGTATCCAAGATACCTATTATATATAAGCAGTAGATATATACTAATATTATTTTAGTATAAAGAAGTAATTATGTAAATAAGAGTAGAAAAATAAGTATATAGTCATATATAACAAAAAACTATGGTATAATAACTTCAGATGGTGAGACTATGTGTTTAATATGGAACTTAATAAAAGCATTTGCAGATACAGAAGATGATAATAAAAAAGATAATAATGATTTAGAAGATTGGCAAAAAGAATTAGTAAAAGAAAAGAAGTGTGATACATTTAACTTTGAAGAGGAAGAACTAGAAGATGATGACTATTATTCAGAAGATGATGATGAATAAGAAAATTGTCAAAATATATTGAATAAATAAAAATAATTTGATATACTTAATTTAGTTAAAGAAAGACGCTAGTACAGGTCTATTTAATAGATTTTTTGTGCTGCGTCTTTTTGTATTAACAGAAAGTGGGAGGAAGTAAATAATATTGAAAGTATATTAATAGGAAATGGTATAAATATTGCCAATGGGAATGCGTATTTAAATGCAGAAAATGTTAAAAAAAGATTTTTAGAAGTTTTGAAGAATAAATATAAATTATTTGAAAAATGTTTAGGAGTAAAAGAATTAAGTTATGATAATATTATTAATGAAATATTAAAAGCCAATAGTAATGTTGGTATTGAACAATTATCAGGCAAGTTATTTGATTATTTTTATAAATTAATTTTAAAGGATAATAAATTTTGCTGGAATGATTGTTATAGATTGATAGAGTTAATAGGTGTTATTTCAATAGAATCTTTATTTATAGTAGACAATAAATTTAAAGCTCCAATTATCACTGAAATGTATGCAAATAAAATTAAAAAGTATAATAATATTTTTACATTAAATTATGTAGAAAATTGGGATAAAGAAAATAGATGCATATATTTACATGGAAATATAAACAAATATTTATCAGAATATAATAATCAAGAAATAATCTCAAATATTTTAGCAAATACACTTAATTTAAATTCTAATGATAAAAGGTATATTAAATTAAATCTGAAAGATGTAATATTTATTCCAGATAATAAAATTGTTGATAAATATTGCTATGTTGGAGAAGGTTTGTTTTGCAATAAATGTGGATTAGAGGTATATCCTGCAAATGATTTGTTTCCTGACAATGGAAAAGGAGACATATATAAATGTTTAAATGATATTAAAAATATAGATATATTTGGTATGTCACCATATGGGGATAAAAGCTTAATTGAAAGGATTTCAAATATACAAAAAATAACTATTTATGTTTATAATAGTAAAAAAGAAGAAATTGATGAATGGAAAAAATATATACCTCATGCAATATTCAAAGATGCAAAAGAATTTATGAGTAAAAATAAATACGAAGTGGAGAAATTTATATGAAAAGCAAAAATTTAAAAGTAAATATTTTGATTATTACAATTATTATATTAGTACCAACAAAAGTATTAGCCCATCCAGGTAGATTAGATTCAAAAGGATGTCATTATTGTAGAACTAATTGTGCCAAATGGGGATTAGAAATAGACGAATATCACTGCCATGAAGGTGGGACATATTCAAATTCAAAAGGGGAAATATATGATGAATCTGGAACAAAAATAAGTGATGGCAATTCATCTAGTGATGAGCAAAAAGAATCAGGGGAATATAACAATAATTCGTCATCAGAAGATACATCTTATGCTAATAATGATAATAAACAAAGTTATAACAATTCAGTTAATAATACTAAACAAGAAACATCAAAAACTATTCAAAAAAGTGAAGATACATCATTAAAATATATAAAAATAAATGATAAAAAAATAACAATTGCGAATGAAATGACATATAAGACAAATAAAAAAAATATAAATATAGATATCAAAACTAATGATAGCAAAGCAACAATTGAATTCAATAATCCAGAACTAAAAATTGGTAATAATGAAATAGTAATTAAAGTTATTGCAGAAGCAGGAAACATAAAAGAATATAAACTTATAGTAACTAGAGAAGAAACACTAAGTAATGTAATAATAAAAAAGTTTATCTTAGGTTCATCAGAAGTTAAATTTAAAAATAACAAGGCTAGTATCAATAAACTGGCAAATGAATCATCATTTGAATATTCATACGAATTAAGTAATGTAAAGGCAAAACTATTATTATATGTAAATGATAAAGAAGTAACAAAACTAGATAACATAAAAGATAAAGATATAATAAAACTAGTAGTTATAGATGAAGATGATAATAAAAATATATATGAAATAGAAGTTAATGAAATGTCAAAGATAGAATCAGCAATTATAAATTTTATTGCTTATACAATAGTAGCCATAACATTACTTTCACCTATAATCATAATAGTATGTATTAAAAAGAAGAAAAAAGATAACTAATCAAATAGTTAACACTAGTTGTCAACTACATCACAAATAAATATAAACTAATGACTTTATATTAAATTATTGATATAATTAGATTGAGGTGGTTACCATTAAAACATTATTATATATATTATTTTTCCCTCTTATACTTGTTTGGTATATCCTTAAAATAGGGGCTATCATGTTTTATTATATTTTTATTTTGATGATTGATATGACTAAACTGGTTTGTAATTTAATAATTTGGTTATTTCAAACAATATATAATATTTTTAGTAAAAAGAAAATACATATTAACTTTCCAGAATCATCTTTTAAGAAGACAAATGTTAAATCAAATAAAGTAGTAAAAAGAAATTATAAAGATGAAGAGTTTGATAAAGAAGCAAAGTTATGGGGATTATCAGAAGAGGATAAAAGAATAGCTAAAGAAGAAAGGATGACTCCAGCAGATTTCGTTGAAGCAGAAGAGCGAGATGATGATGAACTTATTACTGATGAATGGGAAGAAGATAAGTATAAATAACAATTAAATAATTTAAAAAGACTTAGCTATATTATTAGGATGTGGTTAAGTCTTTTATCATATTTTACAAATAAAAAAGATAATAAACAAAAAGAAAGATATATATATTAAAGAATAATATATCCTTAATAAGATTAATGAAAGCAGAAGAAAATATTATAAGAAGTAAATTAGATAAGATAGTTGATAATAATATAAATATAAATATATATACTTATATTTTTTAGTATGGATAAATGTATTGATTAATGATAAAAGTATCTAAAAATATGATATAATATAAATATATGTAAATTAAGAGGTGATGTCATGAAAGAATTAGAACAAAAAATAGTAAAATTTGCAGAAGAAAGAGAATGGTTACAATTTAATACGCCAGAGAATTTAGCTAAATCAATTTCTATAGAAGCAGGAGAATTGTTAGAATGTTTTCAATGGAATAACAATTATGATAGAGATGAACTAAAATATGAAATAGCAGATGTTATGAATTATTGTATTTTATTATGTCATCAAATAGGGGTTAACCCAAAACAAATAATTTTAGATAAATTGGAGATATCGGCACAAAAGTATCCTGTGGAAAAAGCAAAAGGTGTAAGTACAAAGTATAACAAATTGTAGGTGGTATTATGTTAGTATATGAAGGAGTAAAATCAGGATTTATCAATGATGTTGATTTAAATTTAATAACAGATAAAATTTTAACAAGGTTTAAAGAGGTATTTCACAGAAGCACAGGAGAATCTGAAATTAACTCTTGGCGAGAATCAATGCTAAGAATGAGAGGCGTGTTAGCCGATAATGAAATACCCAATAATGCTGGAGTAGCAATTGAATTTAATATTCCACACACTTCTAATAGAATTGATTTTCTTTTATCTGGTTATGATAAAAACAAAAAAAATTCAATTATAATAATTGAATTAAAACAATGGACGCATGCCGATGCAGTACCAGGAAAAGACGGAGTGGTCTCTACTATAACTGGCAAAGCATTAAGAGAAGTAACACATCCATCTTATCAAGCATGGAGTTATGCAAGTTTAATAGATAATTATAATCAAGAAGTTTATGATAGAAATGTAGGATTACATCCATGTGCATTTTTGCATAATTATGAACTTACTGATAGTGATCCAATAAATAGTGAACAATATAGAGATTATATAAATGCTGCACCCATGTTTGGAGCAAAGGATTTTGAAAAATTAAGAGATTTTATTAAAAAATTTGTTACTGAAGGTGATGATAAAGAAGGATTATATATCATAGAAAATGGAAAAATTAAACCTTCTAAAATGCTACAAGATTCTTTTTCATCTGTTTTGAAGGGAAATAAAGAATTTGTATTAATTGATGACCAAAAAATCATATTTGAGGAAGCTTTAAGAATAGGTATTAATGCACATCTTCATAAAGAAAAAAGTGTATTAATAGTAGAGGGAGGACCTGGAACTGGGAAATCTGTTTTAGCAATCAATTTATTAAAACAATTTTTAAATAGAAGTTTAAATAGTTTTTATGTCACAAAAAATAGTGCGCCTAGAGAAGTGTTTAAGGCTAAATTAAAAATAGATAAAATGAGTGGATTAAACAATTTATTTAAGGGATCGGGAAGTTTTTATGACTGTGAATCTAATTCATTTGATGTGTTAATAGTAGATGAAGCACATAGATTAAATAAAAAATCTGGTTTATTTTCAAATTTGGGTGAAAATCAAATTAAAGAAATAATTAATTCCAGTTTGTTTTCAATATTCTTTATAGATGAAAATCAAAGAGTAACATTAAAAGATAATGGATCTATAGATGAAATAAAGAAGTATGCAAGGTACTATAATGCAGGAATACATAAAATGGAATTAAAAAGTCAATTTAGATGTGATGGATCAGATGGATATTTAGCGTGGTTGGATAATGTATTAGAGATAAGAGAAACTGCTAATTTTGATTTAGATAATAAATATGATTTTAAAGTATTTGATAATCCAAACGAATTAAGAAAAGCAATAGAAGAAAAAAATAAAGTAAACAACAAATCAAGATTAGTTGCAGGATACTGTTGGAATTGGATTAGTGAAGGTAAAAATAAATCAGATGTATATGATATCACTATTCCAGAATACAATTTTGGAATGAGTTGGAATCTTGGTAATTCAAGCACATGGGCTATAGATAAAGAATCTGTTAATGAAATTGGATGTATTCATACATGCCAAGGATTAGAGTTTGATTACGTTGGAGTAATAATAGGTGATGATTTAAGATACGAAAATAATCATATTATTACTGATTACACAAAAAGAGCAAAAACAGATCAATCAATTAAGGGAATAAATAAAATAGCAAAAGAAGAAGGTATTGAAGAAGCAAAAAGAATTACTGATTCAATAATAAAAAACACCTATAAAACATTAATGACTAGAGGAATGAAAGGTTGCTATGTTTATTGTACTGATAAAAAGTTAAATGAATATTTAAAAAATAGGTAAAGTTACCAAATTAGATGATTTTATAGTACAAAAATCTACTAAAGCATTATTATATAAAAACTATATGTTGATATTATTTAATATGAAGAAATTTGTGTAAAATTGTTGATTAAATAAAAATAATTTGATATATTTAAATTAATTAAAGAAAGATGCTAGTATGAGATCTATTTAATGCATTCTATACCGCATCTTTTTGTTGTTTGTAGTTAGGCGATTATGATGATAAAAAAATTTTATTATGCATTATAATGCTAATGCTATTTGAGATTAGTGATGTAAGAGAAGACTGATCTCATCATAATACTCATATAGATTTCTTAATATATAATAAAATAAGTAAAATACCATTATTAGTGGTAGAAGTAGATGGATATAAATATCATAAAAAAGATAATAAACAAAAAGAAAGAGATATATTAAAGAATAATATTTTATCTAAATATAATATACCATTAATAAGATTAACTACTAATGGTAGTAGAGAAGAAAGTATTATAAGAAGTAAATTAGATGAGATAGTTAATAATAAATAATTATATATATTTTATTATGCTTATTGCCATCTATTATATATAAGCAATAACTATATACTAATATTATTTTGTTATGGAAAAGTAATTATTTATTAATGATACTGACAATTAAATTAATAAATAGCATATTTTCAGTGCGATTATCAAGAGATCATTAAATAAAAATATAATTGTTGCATTTGAGTATGATTTAATATCAGAAATTAATTTTATGTATGAAAATAGGTTTTTAGTTGGAAAGCCTTATGGGAAAAATAGTTTTAAATGTTATAATATATGCGAGGAGTTGATTATTATGAGTCTTAGAGCATTGCTGGAAGAATACTATGCTGAGCAAGGTTATGATACTAACGTGGTTAATAATTTTTATTATGATGAAACAAATAATTTTATTAAATTTCAGTTTAAAGATAACAAAATATTAAATATTGATAATTTTTTACAAAAATATAGATTAGGTGGAATAACGTTAGCTAAAAATAAAGATGATATAGTTCCTTGGAACGAATTGTTAAAAAATTTAAATATACAAGGTGAATTAAAATTTAAACAAATTAATACAGGAAAAACAGATACATTCATAAACTGTTTGAGAGGAAAAAATTTAAATAAAATATTAGAGTTTATGTATAATAATGATATATATTTGCATTGCTCTACTTTTGATAATCTTTATGATGTAATAATAGAAATAATTGATTCTTTGTTGTTAGATAAATATAAAGAAACATATTGTTTTTTGGCTCCAATAATGAAAGATGAATTATATTTTTATATAAAAACCGATATAAATAGATTCATACATATTTTAGAAGAATCAAATTATCCTAATGTTACTGGAGATTATATTGAGTTTTTTTGCAAAAAAATGTGTGATTGGATCAATGAAACAGATACTAATATGTTTTTTGGTTTAGAAACTTGTAGACAATTATTTAAAGAATATTCAAAAAAAGAACAATTAATTTTTTTAGAAAATAATTCTGAAAAAGTAATAATTGAAGGTTATTCAGGGTTGAACCTAGATATGTGTGTTAAATTTTATAAATCGTTTCATTGCTTTGATGAGATTACAGAAATTCAAGATAAATTAAAGAATAGTGATGTTACTAATTATAATTTTGAAGATTCTAAGAAAAATATTCGATTACAATTATCTGATGTTATGGTTGGTATTATAAATAAATTTTTTGATTTTTTAGATCAAAATTCTTATCAAAATATAATTAGCTTGATAGAAAATATGACTGACTTTCAACACGAAAACTTAATTTTGTTTTTAAAATTATATAAAAAATCAGTAGATAAAAATGAATTGTTTATGTATTTTTATGAGCCGGGAAGTTTAGTGATACAAAGAAATCAGATTATAATCCAATTAATAAATAATTATATTTTGTAATTAAATTCAAAAATAAAATACATGAAAAAATTAATGTAGGTGTATGTTTGCTGCCTAATCAACACTGAATTTGTACTACTGTACGAAATTTGTATGTGGGAAATATCTCAAACTCTAAATTTCAAATAGTTGTATTTACAAAAATTGAAAAATGGTATGTAAATTGTTGACAAAATTCAAAAATTGGCAAATTATATGGTATAATATATTTATATTTTTTGGAGCGTGAAAATATGAAGCAAAAATGTGGTGTGATTTATATATTAACAAATCCGTCTTTTCCAGAATATGTAAAAATAGGATATGCAGATAAAGTTGAAGTAAGAGTTAAACAATTAAATAATTCTGAGGCAGTACCTTTTTCTTTTCATATATATGCAACATTTGATGTAACAGAAAGATTGACAGATAAAAAGGTACACAACTTTATTGATACTTTAAATCCAGAACTAAGAAGCAAAGAAAAAATTGGAGACAAGATAAGAGTAAGGGAATTTTATCATATTAAACCAGAGGAAATATATTCTGCATTTGAAAGTATGGCAGAAGTTACTGGCACAAGTGATAGATTACATTTATGGAAAGAAACTAAAGAGGAAATTGAAGAAGAAAAAGAAGCATTATCACTGTCTAAAAATAGACATCATTTCAAAAATATTCAATTTCACTCTAGTTTAACGGGAAAGAGTTATTACTCAAAAACAAAAGAAGATGGAACATTAGGTATTTATGAAAAAGAAAATGACGTAGAAGTTCCAAATAATTCAAATCCGTCTAAACGTCAAATATTATATTCAGCTCTTGAAGATTTAGGTGGCGATTTGTCAGGCTCAAATACTTTATATCAGTTAGAACATAAATTAGAAAAAATTTTAGTTAGTAGGAAGTGATGTTATGCCTAAAAAAGAAAATTTAAAAAAAGCTCAAGTAGGAAAAAATGATGAATTTTATACACAATACGTTGATATTCAGAGAGAAATAAATGCTTACATTGAATATAATCCCAATGTATTTAAAGATAAAATAATTCTATTACCTTGTGATGATCCAGAATGGTCAAATTTTACTAAGTTTTTTGCACAAAATTTTCAAAATTTTGGCTTAAAAAAATTAATTAGTACAAGTTATGCTAATGACAAAAAAAGTAGTGTAATGGTGCAGTTATCTTTATTTGAATCTGAGTCACCTAAATTTGATAAAAACAAAACTAATTCACATGGAAAAATTTTTATATTAGATGGTGATGAAAATCATTCTGGAAATATTAACATAAATGATTTAAAATGGGATTATTTGGATGGCGATGGCGATTTTAGATCTGAGGAAGTAAAAAAATTGAGAGATGAAGCTGACATCATAATAACTAATCCTCCATTTAGTTTGTTTAGGGAATTTGTCGAATGGATTATGGAAGGAAACAAAAAATTTCTCATTATTGGAAATATAATACTTTGTGAGTACAAAAATGTACTCCTTTTGTATATTGTGTATAATTTCTTTCTTATTTTAATTTGTTATAAGATGAAAACAGCAGGGGGAAAATATTTAGAAAATAAGATAAAAGAATATATCTCAAAAACTGATATGTTATATGAAGATAAATTTAGGAGCAACATATTAGGTGCTACTCATAAAAGATTATCTATGAAACAATAAACAGAGCCCAATTAGATTTAAAAAATATAAAGGTATTAAAAAGAAAGTATTAAAATAAAAGAATTAGGAGAATATGAAAAAAAATAATTAATAGATATAAAGAAGTCTACAGGAGAATTTTTAAATATTAATGTAAATGTCAATATTTGAGCAGCTTTATCCTAACTTTTTACCAAAAGCCTACAAAAAATATTGACATTTCCACCATTGCTGCAAGATTGTTCACAAATCAAGTTACAACTTGTATCTAACTTGGGTACAAGTTAAAACTTTTGTTAATCTCGGTCAGAAGTTAAATAATATATAGTTATTCACATTTGGATAATTGATTCTTATATTTATTAAAGTTTAAATATATATATGAAAAGTCATCACTCAAATTTGAACGAATTGTTTTCTTTGAAATAAATATGTTATTAATGATTAATTTTAAGATGATTATAGGTATTAAAAATTCAATTATAATTCCTAATGTAGAACCAAGTATAATCGATATTTTGGTTGTATCTATTGTCTGCGTTTCATTGTTATATGCAATATCAATAAAAGATGATAATGTTAATGAAATAGAAACAATCCATCCCAGATAATCTGATTCTACTTTAATTGGCTTTTCACTATTAAAATAATCAATAGCTAATTTTAAATCATTTTTAGTTTTGAAATTATATTGCCTTAATAATTGTATAATTTTATTAAAATTCTGTTTTTTGACTTCGTTACTATATATTTTCAATTTGTCTATAAAACTAATTTTCTTTTTTATATTAATATTTTTCATGATTTTAATATAATTTACTATAAAATATCCTATAACAAAAATAAAAAGTAAGACATAAATAAAATAAGGCTTAACATTATCAGGAATTTTCAATAATGAAGAACTAAATATTAGTAAAAATGATGTTGTCCAGTAAAATCTATTAAATTTAGTTTCATTTAAACCCTTTTTATAATTTTTCTCTATATTTTTAAACACGATATCACCTTCTAAGTATTTTCTATTATAACATGAATTGTTAAATATTGATCATCAAAACTGATATAAAGGATAAAAATTAATTATATTGATTTGACAAAGTTACTGAATATGATATAATTTCAATAGAAAAGTCAAAGGGGTATTATATGAAAAAATTAACTATAAAAGAGTTTCGGGATAAAAGTAATGTCGAAGTTATTAAAGAATTTATGAAAAAAATAATGGATATATTACTTCAAAATAACTTGATATTTTTGACATACACAGGATGTAGCTTTAAATTATGCAAGAAAAAGGTATTATAGAAAAAGTGGCATCAAGTATTTATATTGATACTAATAAAATTGTAGATAATTATTATGTTTTTGGATTAAGTAGGCCTAATGTAATATTTTATCATATGATAGCTTTATATTTTCATTGCTTATCTATAAAGGCTACAAATGATGTGTATGATATAACTGTAAAAAAAGTTATAATAGTGTTCACAAAAAAAGCATAATATGTTTTATGTTGATAGCGATATTTGTCAACATGGTCTTATTGAAATGGAAACACCTATTAGTAATAAAGTGAAAACATATGATATTAAAAGGTGTATATGCGATATTATTAGAACTAAAAATAGAATAGGCATAGAACATATTAAATATAGTGTTGGAGAATATACAAAAAGAAAGGATGAAGATCTTATCAAACTATCTTTGTATGTGAAAAAAATGAGAGATAAAAGAAGTCGTGATGGATTAATGTGGGTATAATGCATGAGTAATAGTGAAAAGATAATAATAAATAAAGCACAATGCAAAAAATGTAAAGATATTATTGAGTCTAAGAATATTAATGATTTCAAAAGATGTTCTTGCGGCAGTATTGCAGTAGACGGTGGGTTAGAATATATTAAAAGAATAGGTAATTTAGATGATGTAATAGAATTGTCTGAATTTGATGCTGATAAAAAAGATTTATTGTCTAGTGGGTTTGACTTAGCCACCAATAAAATAACTACGCCAATTATTAGTTATTATCCTGCAATGGAAGATATAATTAATAAGAACTTACAACAGACAATAGAAGCAAGCAAACAATTAAATAAATTAATTACTAATAATATATCTTTTCAACTTCAAAACTTTACAAAATCTTTTGCTTCAATCATATATCCTAGCTATTTAAATTTTAATCATAGATTAATTGAAACTACGAAACCAATTATTTCTATGCAAACTATGATGATTTCTAATATAGTACAGCAAATAAATCCAATACAAGAAATAGCAAAAAAACTTTCAGAAGTATTTAAACCAATTACGACTCAAATAGTAGATAATTTACCAAAAATGACATCTTATTTTGATGAATTATCAAAAATACTGGAAAAAGCAAGAGAAAATCCAGACAGTTTGCTAAATTGGATAGAATATTCAGAAAAATTAAGTGAATATATTTGGACCATTCCTTATGATATTTCTTCTGATAAATTAAAAGAATTAACCAGTATAGTAAACTCAGAAAAAGAATTTGATAAATATATGCTAAAATATTTTGACAAAGCAAAAGTTGAAAAATTGTTTAATGAAATATTATCAAGAATTTCAAAAAAACACAGAACGATCTTTAAACAAATAAAAGTTTCATTTGATTTAGGGAACTATGCTTTAATTAATACTGGACTGCTATCAGTGATAGATGAATTATGTTCGCAATTTTTATTTGATAAAGGGTGTTTAAAGAGAAAGAATATATTACTACCAATAGTTGAGATAATTGATAATACATCTGATGATAATTTTGAGGTAATACCGATTTTAGTATTAAATGACAATATTAATGTGATTTATGAGACAGTCGATTTTAATAAAAAAATTAAAATTAAAACAAATAAGAAAGTCAGAAGAAATCCTAGCCAACACGGAAAGTACTTTTCTAATAGAAAGATAGATACTATTATGTTATTAAATACAATATATTATTTATTAATAGTTATGGATACATATAAACAATACGTAGGGAAAATTATTTATGTAAAAAATTCTAATGAAATTGCTTTTGCTAATACTACCTATAGTAACGAAATCAAAAGATTTTATATTAGAAAAAAATATGTAAGAAAAAAATAAATTAATTAACTATACAATTACCATCACCAGGTGATGAGATAATGTGTTTAATATGAAACTTAATAAAAGAATTAACAGATACTCAAGATACTAATAAAAAAGATAATAACGATTTAGAAGATTGGAAAAAAGAATTAATAAAAAAAGTATGATTTATTTAATTTTGAAGAAAATAAAAGAAGAATATATTAAGGAAGGTAAAGAGTATTTAGAAAATGAAAAGTATGAAACTTTAAAAGCTAATTATTTAGAAATACTAATTAAAGCAAAAGAGAAAAGAAAAAAAGATTTGTCTACCAATGCATATAAAAAAGAGTAAATCAATTTAATTAATAGGTTAATTAAATACAGTGAGAATCATCTTTTATTTTTAAGGAAATTCTTTGTACCTTTTTTCGAATAATCAAGCTGAATCAGACTTAAGAGAAATTAAGATAAAATAAAAGACAGGTAAATTTAGAAGTATTGATGGTGCAAATATCTATGCAGTTATTAAGAATTGTACATCAACATATGAAAAAAATAATATTAATTTATATCAAGTATTAAAATCAATATTTACTAGTGAGCCTATATTAGTATAAAACAGATAGAATTTTTTATATTCTACCTGCTTTTTCTAGTTGTCTAGTCGAGAAAACTGTAACAAAATAGGCATTTAATTAGAAAGTTTTATGTAAAAAAATAGTTTTTAATGATATAATATATGGCAAAGGAGATAATATTATGAAATCATTGTTGACTATATAAGCAATAATAGTTTTTTAGCCATGTTAATAAGTATTATTATTGATGGATATTAAATTTTATTTCTATGATGTATTTTGATAAGAAAAGAGAAAAGGAAAAAATGAAAATACTGTGTGTAAATCTAATATAGATATGGAAATTATTATTGGAACATTTGATGTTAAATATGATGGGGGAAGGAAATATAAAATAGTTTATCACAAAGGTATAAAAAATAAAGATAATCATGACTATAAAGATATTATTATAAAAAACATATATAGAATATTAATGACTAGAGGTATGAAATGATGCTATACTTTTTGTGTTGATAAAAATTTAAATGAATATATAAAGAAAAATATAAGTAAAAAAGGACGCTAGTACGTGCTTAATAATATTTAAGTTTTTGTATTGTGTTTTTTAAGTAGTAGGAGGTGTTATATGAGTATTAATAAAATATATAATGAGAAAATTGTTGAAAAGCACTTTAAAAAAATGCATAATTTAGAAAAAAAAGCAATTTTTTGTGAAAAAATAATACTTAAATTCAAAGATATTAAAAAGTTTATTAGTCTTGAGAAAAACTATGTATTTGTAATGTATTTAAAAAAAATAATATACAATGTATCTGTTTTGTTATTGCTGTTTTTAATACAAAAAGTATTGTTGGATATTAATATTTCATGGTATATAAAGGCAATTAATTTTTTAAAGAAAATTGTAAATTTTAATTCTAATAATTACTTTAATTTTTTAGTTGCGTGTTTAGGAGTTGGAGGCTTTTTAACAGCATTGTTTTTTTCGAATTTATCTGGTATTTTTTCTTCAAAATATTCAAATCTAACAACTAAAATATCATCATCGATTTTAAATGAATATATGAATAGAAAGTATTTTGAATCAATTGTCAATTATTTAGTGCTTTTAATAATAGAATTATTATGTTATTCATTTGATATTAAATTAAATTTTTCAATTGTTATAGTCACTTTTTTCCTAACAATACGAATTATAATTGTTTTTATTATATTATCTAAAAGAATTTTTGGTTTTAATAACATAAATTATATTACATTAGGTACATGTCAAGAAATATTATACTATTTTGATAAATTAAAGATTGCAGTTAAACATTCAAAAAAGGATAGTATAATTTTATCTTATAGAAATGCTATTAAATCAAAGTTAGGTGTATTAGAAGAATTGTATGATTCTTTTACTGATGAAAATGATATAAAGGGATTAGTTGAATTTAATAGTTATATTATTGATTTATTATCAATATACTGCTCTGAAAAAAATGTAATTCCATTTGATTATTTATGGTATACTGATAAAGTAAAGCCCAAAAATTGGTTTGAAGCAGATTTTTTCGAAGTAAAAATAGGAATTCAAACTGGAACATCTTTAAGACCTGCATTTGAGAAAAATACTTATTTTTTTGAAGATATCATTACAAATATTGTTATTAAGTCTATAAAGTACTTGTCTAGTCAATGCAAAAAAGATGAATTATATGAAATACTAAATTGCTATCATGTTCATTTTACAGGACTAAAAGATAGTGGAAATTTTAATTATTGGAATAATACTAACCAAAAAATAATTGATATTGTTATTTCAAATAAGAAATTATTTGAAGATGAAAATGATAAAATAATTTTAATTGTTGATTTAGTTAGCTTATTATATGTTGACTACATTTTAGATTATACAAGTTATATTGTTAGTTTATATGAACAAATAGACTTTTGTACAAAAAATATTGATGAATTTGTAAATAGTATTGGTAAAAATAATTATATTTTAAATTCTACTAGAATAAATGAATTAATTAAAAAGTTAAAATTTGAGAAAAAATATGAAAAAAAGTATATAACAACAGATTATTACATTAAGGAATATATATTTTGGGAATTAAACAAATATATAGTTGAATATATATTAAGTTTTCCAAAAATTATTGCCAATATGAGAGAATTGGGAGAAAAACTATATAAAAATAATAGTAAAATAAGTGCTTGTATTATTTTATCTAGAATTATTGAAACCTCCAAGAAAATTGATAATTCAATGAAAAAATTAACATTATTGTTGAATGAAATTAACAAATTAAATATTAATTTCAAATATAAACAAATTGACTTGGAAAAAATAGAAAAGGAAAAAGAAAATATATATGTTTCATCATTGATTTTATATTCAGATGTAGTAGCAGCATTAAGTATTGATGAGTATGATTATCGAGACAAAAATATAGACTTTTATGGAGAATGTTTTTATAATTTATGTCAAGATACATTTAATTCAATTATAAGCGAAAATTTTGATAGATTTAAAAAATTGTATGAAAAACTAACTATGGTCACTATTATTTGTGACGAAATAATTCATAAAATTATTGATATAAGTTATAATGATAATTATAAAATTAGTAAATATAAAATACCTATGATACAATTTATGGACATAAGTGGTTATGCTATATATTATTCACATTTAACAAATAGGAAAGAATGGGAAGAAATTGTTAGTTGCAATTTTCAAAAAGTTTTAAGTGTTTCAAAAGATAAAGAGCAATTTATGAAAAAGTTAGTAGCAACTGCTTCTGTTGATTCTAATATATTTAGTATTGATATATTAAAATCTGATTTTAAATTAGTATTTCAACAATTTGTAAAAAATAGTAATTATTTAAAATATAAAAATGTTGGTCCATTTTCTCAAAAGGTAGTCGATAGTAATGATGATTTACTAAATGATTTTACTTTTTTAGATGATGAGTTTTATAATGATTTTTATGAAATATTCATTTATTATTATGTTAATCCAGAACTTGATGATTGCGAAAAATATAAAGTCCATTTTTCTCACGAATAAAATAAAAGAAGGTGATAAAAAAAATGAATACCGAATTAGTAATAATTATGAGAGAATTTTGCGAACATGCACTTATATCGTTAAGTAAAGATTATCACAACTATTTTGTTTATACAAAAGGTTCTAAAAGTGAAATCTCCAAATATTTTGATTATTATGATTTAGATAAGATTATAGAAGAACTAATTTATAAGCTATTTTTAAATGGTAATATAAAACTATATTTTTGCCTAGAAAAAAACAAATTATATTTGTCAGAGAAAAAGAATAATAATGGTAATATTATCTTAGTAAAAACATTTAAATGGAATTTAAGTTTTTTACCTGAGTATAAAAGGCGAAAGCTTATAAACAGATTAAAAAAACTTGATCCATCAAATTTTAAGCAGGATTATACTGATAAAAATCATTCTAGAAATTATTTATATGTAAATGAATTAATTAATAATGAAGTTCTTAAATCAACTAAAGATTTTTTATATTTAAGTATAAATAATAAAAATTATACAGATATATATTATGTATATAGCTTAATTAGAATGAGAAAAAAACAGTTAATTATGGTAAATTATGTAGTAAAATTATTCAACGATAGTGTAAAAGAGGCATTAAAGATAGATGATGTAGATGATAATTTGATATTTAATGGACTAACAATGGAAACTTTAAATGAATTAGAAAATAAATTATTATCAGGTAGCGATACGTTAAAAAATATAACAGATTGCTTATTTAACAAAATAAATATTGCAAGTTAGATTTAATAAGAAAATCTTGTCGAACATTATTGAATTAGTATTATAATTATGATAGTCATATAGGAATGTGGCTATTAAAATATAAAATGTAAATGTCAATATTATTAACTGAAAAATAAAAAAAGACTTACTAATATCACAATGATATACTAAGTCTTTTTCTTCTATCTTACAAACTTGTAATATAAAACAGAGTAAAACAATGATATAATATAATTATAGAAAGAAGGAAATATAATATATGAAAAAGATAATGATAATTGAAGATGATACTATAATATCTAAAGAATTATATGAACTACTAGTAAATGCTGGCTATGAAGCATTAATACTAAAAGACTTCTCAAATGCCAAAGAAGAAATACTAAAAAGTAATATAGACCTAATTCTATTAGATATAAATATACCATATCAAAATGGTGAGCAGTTACTTAAAGAAATAAGGAAAGAATCAAATATTCCCGTAATAATGGTAACCTCAAGAGCAAATGAAACCGATGAAATATTATCAATCTCTTATGGAGCAGACGATTACATAACCAAGCCCTATAGCCCAACCATTCTATTACTAAGAATACAAAATATCTTCAAAAGATTAGATAATAGTACTGAAGTACTAAAATATAAAGATTTAGAAGTCTCGCCATCACGAGGTACCTTATCTGGTAGTAACAAAGAATTAGAACTAACCAAAAATGAAATGCTAATCTTTCAGCACCTATTAAATAACCAAAACAGAATTGTATCAAGAGATGAACTAATGACCATTCTTTGGAATAATGAAGAATACATAAATGATAATGCTCTAACCGTAAATATAAGTAGATTAAGAAGCAAACTAGAGGACTTCGGTTATCCAAATGCTATAGAAACAAGAAAAGGACAAGGATATATACTATTATGAAATTAACAAACTATCTAAAAGATAAAATAAGCATAATCATTATCACTATCATATCAATAATTCTAATAGCCCTATTAGACATAGCCTTCAAAGTACCAGAGGGACTAATAATAGTAACCATAGTATTACTACTATTAACACTAATCATAGCCCTTTTAATATCATATTTCCAAAAAAGAACCTTCTATAACACCCTAATAACCAATACCAAAAATCTAGATAAAAAATACCTAGTCCTAGAAACCTTATCCAAACCAAATACTTACGAAGAAGAACTAATATATAACACTATGTATGACATCAACAAATCAATGATTGAAAATGTCAGTAGTTACATAAATAGCACCAAAGACTTCAAAGATTATATTGAGATGTGGATACATGAAGTAAAAATACCAATATCAAGTCTAATCCTTATGACCCATAATCATAAAAACCAAGTACCAAAAGAATACATTGAAGAAATAAAAAGACTAGATAACTACATCGACCAAATCCTCTATTATGTAAGAAGTAACTATACCAGTGAAGACTTTATCTTCAAAAAAGTAAAACTAGAAAAAATAATCTCATCCGTAGCCCTTAAAAATAAAGATGACCTCTTAGAAAATAAAATTGACCTAATCGTCGATATAAAAAATACCGAAGTCTATACCGATACCAAATGGTTAGAATTCATTTTAAATCAAATTATCAATAACAGTATCAAATACAAAAAAGATATTCCAAACTCCTATATCCAAATAAAGACCCATGAAGATAGTAGTCAAATAACCTTATTTATCAAAGATAACGGTATTGGCATACCAAAAAGTGATATCCCTAATGTTTTCAAAAAATCATTTACCGGTACTAATGGCAGAGATAAAATCAAATCAACAGGCATGGGCCTATACATAGCCAAAAAATTATGTACCAAACTAGGACATAAAATAGAAATAGAATCTGAGGAAAAAGAATATACCATTGTCAAAATAATCTTTGGCAAAAATAAACTTTATCACCCAGAAGACTAACCTTACAAAAAAGTAATATACTGTAATATTAAACTTACGACAAATATCCTATTATCTAGTATTATTAATTATGAAAGGAAGGAAAATAATATGGAAAATATACTAAAAATAGAAAATATTGAAAAATACTATGGAAGTAAATCAAGTTTAACTAAAGCCATAGATAACATATCATTTGAAGTAGAAAAAGGAGAGTTTGTCGCTATCATGGGTTCTTCAGGTTCAGGTAAAACAACATTACTAAACTGCATATCCACAATTGATAAAGTAACCGCCGGACATATTTTTGTAGGAGGAACTGACATAACAAAACTAAAAGGAAATGATTTAAACAAGTTTAGAAGAGAAGACTTAGGTTTCATCTTTCAAGACTTCAATTTATTAGATACCTTAACAGCCTATGAAAATATAGCACTAGCCTTATCAATTCAAAATGTAAGTCCCAAAGAAATAGATAAAAGAATAAAGAAAGTAGCAAAAGAACTAGATATCGAATCAGTACTAAAAAAATATCCTTACCAAATGAGTGGAGGACAAAAACAAAGAGTAGCAGCAGCTCGTGCCATAATAACAAATCCATGCTTAGTACTAGCAGACGAACCAACTGGAGCTCTAGATTCTAAGTCATCAAAAATGCTACTAGAAAAACTAACATACCTAAATAATAACCTAGGAGCCACTATTCTAATGGTAACCCATGACGCTTATGCCGCAAGTTACGCTACTAGAATAATCTTCATAAAAGATGGTAAAATATATAACGAAATCCGTAAAGGAAATGATACCAGAAAAGAATTCTTTGATAAAATAATAGATGTCGTAACCTTACTAGGAGGAGACATAAATGATGCTCTTTAAATTGTCTATAAAAAACATAACCAAAAGTATCAAAGATTATGCTATCTATTTCTTTACTTTAGTACTAGGAGTAGCTATTTTCTATGTTTTCAATGCTATAGATAGTCAAACAGTAATGCTAAATGTATCATCATCAACAAGTGAAATAATAAGACTAATGACCACCATTCTAGGAGGAGTAAGTGTCTTTGTTTCATTCATTCTAGGATTTCTAATCATCTATGCCAGCCGTTTTCTCATAAAAAGAAGAAACAAAGAATTTGGAATCTACTTAACCCTAGGAATGTCAAAAAGAAAAATATCACTAATACTTTTCTTTGAAACTCTTATAATAGGAGTCATCTCCTTAGGAGTTGGCCTAGCCCTAGGAATAGTTCTATCACAACTAATGAGTATCTTAGTAGCCAATATGTTTGAAGCAGACCTAACAAAATTTCAGTTTACATTTTCATCTTCAGCAGCCCTAAAAACCTTATTATACTTTAGCATAATGTATCTAATAGTAATGATATTTAACACCATAATTGTAAACAAATGTAAACTAATAGATCTATTACATGGTAATAAAAAATCAGAAAAAGTAAAATTAAAAAATCCTATCATTTGCACTATAGTATTTATAATCGCGGTCATAGCACTATCATATGCTTACTATCTAGTAACAGATGGATTTGGTACTTCACCACTTATGAATACTATAAGTTGGATATTAATACCAATAGCCCTAGGATGTATATCAACATTTCTAATCTTTTGGTCACTATCAGGTCTAATCCTAAAGATAGTAATGCATCTAAAAAAATACTACTACAAAGGACTAAATAGTTTTACCATTCGTCAAATAAGTAGTAAAATAAATACCACTGTCTTTTCAATGACAATAATATGCCTAATGTTATTCTTTACCATATGTATCTTTTCCTCAGCATTATCTATAAAGAACTCCTTATCAGGTAATCTAAAAGATTTAGCTCCCGTTGATATTCAGTTTTCAAAATTACAAGAATCATTATCTAAAGAAGAAAAAGAAAACTTTTCAAAAGAGATAATAGAGGATTATAACACCACTGTCAAAGATACCTTACAAAGATTAGATGTATACAAGTATCTAAAAGAAGTAGTAGACATAAATATATATAGATTAGAAGAAATAACTCTAAAAGATTCTTTTGGAGACCAAATAGAACAAATAGGAAAAGATTATCCACTCCTAGCATATCAAGATAAAGAAACATTAATAAAATTAAGTGACTACAATCGTCTAGCAAAACTATATAACAAAAAAGAATTAACTCTAAAAGATAATGAATATGTAATTATAGCTAATTATAAGATGATGGCGGACATCCGAAACATAGCCTTAAAAAATAATACCAAACTAACTATAAATGGTAAAGACTACTATCCAAAATATCAAGAATGTCAAGATGGTTTTATCGAACTAAGTGGAAGTGCTACTAATACAGGAGTAATAATATTACCAGATAATGCCTTAGAAGGTATTCATCCATATAAAAATATTTTAGCAGCTAACTATCAAGCAGACACTAAAGAAGAAAAAGAAAATGTTGAAGATATAGTTAGTACTATAATAAATAACCATTTTAACAAAGATACCTTATTATCATATAATACTAAAATAGATATCTATGCATCATCCGTAGGACTAGGAGCCATGGTAACATTTGTAGGACTATATCTAGGAATAATTTTCTTAATATCAAGTGCGGCCATCTTAGCCTTAAAAGAATTATCAGAAAGTACTGATAATAAAGAAAGATTTAATATGTTAAGAAAAATAGGAACTGATGAGAAAATGATTAACAAAGCCTTATTTAATCAGATAGCAGTATTCTTCCTATTCCCATTATTACTAGCCATAATTCATTCAATATTTGGAATAGAATTTGCTAACTATATCTTAAAAACAATGGGAACAGAATCATTACTATCATCAATAATATTAACAGCAGTATTTCTAGTAGTAATCTATGGAGGATATTTCTTAGTAACATACTACTGTAGTAAAACCATAATAAAGGAGAGATAAGATGAGCTATTTAGTACCAATAAAAGCAGCTTTAATAATCTTTCCTTTTTTAGCCTTATTAATAACATTACCATATATAATATATGAATATCATCATTATGGATCAGTAAACAAATTAAGAACTTTAATAATATATTCCTTTATCTTATATCTAATAACAATCTACTTTTTAGTAATATTACCTCTTCCAACCAAAGAAGAAGTAATCAAAATGAAAGTGATTAATCCCCAGTTAATTCCATTAACATTCATAAAAGATATAGTAGAGGACCTAATAGAATTAAAACAAATAAACATTCTAAAAATAATAACTATACCTAGTATATATACTGTTATCTTTAATATAATAATGTTTATGCCATTAGGAGTATATTTAAGATACTACTATAAATGCTCATTAAAGAAAACAATAATTATAAGCCTCTTAATATCACTATTCTTTGAATTAACTCAATTAACAGGATTATATTATATCTATCCTAGACCATATCGTAATTTTGATGTGGATGACCTATTAATAAACACACTGGGAGGTCTTCTGGGATATTTAATAATAAGTCCTATCCAAAAACATTTACCAACAAGAGAAGATATCGATACCAAATCATTAAAAGAAGGACAAAAAGTATCTTCCTTAAGAAGAATAACTCTCTTTCTAGGAGATATCTTTATCTATCTACTAATGATAATGTTAGTATCAATTTTAATAAATAATAAATATATAAATCTTTCACTAGCGGTTCTTTACTTTATTATCATTCCATATTATAACCATAACCAAACTATCTTTGGAAGAATAATAAATGTATCATTGGAAGTACCAGATAAGAGATTACTTAGAATAACTTTAAGAAATATCTTTATATATTTATATTACTATGGAATATTTTCACTAGTGGTAGATTTAGAAATGCTATTAGCTAAAAATATACCTAACTATTTATCAGTAATAATAGGATTAAATACATTTTTAATATTTCCGATTACAAGCCAACCATCATGAATACAACCATTTGTTTTTAAAATATATGGTCTACCAAAGCTCATTGAATTAGTAAGAAGAAAATCATCAGATTCAACATAACGTGACTTTGATAAGCCCTCTTTCTTTATTTTTTCCTTTGTTGTATATATATATTTCCCATCTTTCTCGGTATCACCTATTTTTATCCAGTTTATACCACTTTTATCATCGGTTATATACGATTCGATTGGACGTGGAGAACCACCTCTTGCAATATTAGAGATATTGCCTAATCTCTCCCACTCCCACCCCTCCGGCAGCTCAAAAGGAATCTCCTCCTCAATGCATTTTACAGTACCATCGGCGAACTTCTCATAATGCAAACTACACCATCAATATCCGCAATACATTATCAATACTTGCGATTGACTATTGTGTGGTTTGGTGATATAATTTGATATATACTGATAAAAGAAACATACTTATAAACCACATAGCGATTAAGGAGTATCTATGAAAAAAATATTTGCGGCAATGGGCATTGTCGGAGTTATTGTTATCATTATTGGCATTTGTTTTTCATTATCATCTGAATCTGATGCCATAGGGATTATCGGTGGCGCAGATGGGCCAACCACAGTATTTGTGACAGGAAATATAATATTGCCGTTGCTGATAGTGGCTGCAATCATATTAGCAATAATCATAGCACTACTAATATTCAAAAAGAAAAAATAATATAGTTTGACAACAGGAGCTGTTATAATGAAAAACCTACTCGACCGCAACCTATACCGACAGATAAAATCAATGGACAAGGACACAATGACACGCACTCTTGCCAACATCTATCAAATGGGCAAGGACGATGCTATGCAGGGCATTGATGCCGTTGATATTGACCTTGACAAGATGCGTTCCGAAATCGGTGCTGTCAAGGGTATCGGTGAAGTTCGCCTTAATCAGATTATGGAGATTATAAAGGATAATCTGAATATCAAGGCTGACGAATAGCCCTCAAAGCCTTTAATTCAGCCATTTTCTTGACTATCCAACACACTTATGGTATAATATTTCCAATACATCAAATTACGAAGGAATGATTATTTATGGCAAACAAAAGAGTAAACAAGAAAGCAGCAGCAAAAAAGGCTGTTGAAAATAAACCCATAACCACTGTTGCAGAAGAAGTAAAGGCTGAAACTCCTGTTGTTGAAGCTGCTCCTGCCGTTGAGGTTAAACCCGAAGCTACTTCCGTTGCCAAGCCTAAAACCATAAGAAAAACTCCTGCAAAGGCTGTTAAGGAAACTAAATCGTCAGCCACGGCTGCCGAAATTGCCGAAGCTCCCAAGCAGAAAGCAACAAAGAAAACTGCCGATAAAGCAGAGGACAAGTTCGTTATCCAGAGCAATGGCAAGGACTATTCTATGGAGGAAATCAAGGAAGCCTGCAAGGCAGCTTACAAGAACGGCACTCGCAAGCACGTTAAGTCTGTTGATGTTTACCTCAAGGCTGAAAACGGCAATCTCCGTGCTTACTATGTAATCAACGGTAACGCTGACGGTGCATATATTGACCTTTGATTTTTGAATACTGGCATTAAAAAGGGAGCATTTTCATCGAATGTTCCCTTTTTCATTAGATGTTCCAGTGGAACATCTGCAAATGGTGAGGTATGATACCTGTGTGTACAGAACCCGAACAAGACCAAACCGATATACTGGAGAATAAAAGCAACAGCTCCGCAGGAACTATCCTGCGGAGCTGTTCGTTTAGTAGGATAACATTATTCTTCTGCTGTCACTTTTACAATGTCCGATGTTTTCATCGTTGTCCATTTTCCGTCAACATAAGCACGGACTACAAACTGATATTCCTTTCCGGGTTTCAGC
>OKXB01000605.1_pt1 | contig 43298 bp, 45 predicted proteins | sample 1601731 | NCBI WGS metagenome assembly OKXB01 (sample SAMN04414077, study PRJEB24778) | human gut metagenome | material: faecal | host: Homo sapiens
AAATTATCTTCATCTAAACTATTTAAATATTCACTATTATAATTATTTAAAATCATATTATAATATGAATAAAATACATATATTTTATTGGTGAGAACTATGATAATATCACATAGAGGTAATGGAAATCATAATTTTAAAGAAAATAGCAAAGAGGCAATTATATTCTCTTTAAATGATAAAAATGTTGACGGAATTGAAATTGATATAAGATTTACAAAAGATAAAAAAATGGTACTTTGTCATAATGCCACATATGATGGAAAAATTATAAAATATACTAATTTTAATGATTTACCATTTGAAGATATATATACTATTTTTAAAAATATTAAAACTAAAAAATTAATATTATTGGAAATAAAAGACAATGATATAGAAAATATTACATATATTTTAAATTTTATAAAAACCTTTTCCCATTTGAATATCTATATTCAGTCTTTCTATAAAGAAATACTATTAAAAATAAAGGAAAAAAATAAAAACCTTAAAATAGGTCTTATTTGCTTTCATATACCAGAAAATATACATAACTATGATTTTATTTCAATATGGTTTCAAAACTACATAAATATAGATAAAGAAATATTTGTATGGACAGTAAATTCTAAAAAACAAATAAAAAGATTTATTAGTCTAGATATAAATATCATAACCGATAAATCTTATATTATTTAACAAAAAAGCCCAAAGAAGCGATACCTTTAACGATAAAAACCTGTTCTACCAGGTGGGCATCACATCATAAATATTAGGATTCTCATCTATAGACAAGCATTCAACACCATTTATGAATTAGATTCCCAATCGTTTAAATTAGTAGGTTTTTCTAATACGGCTCTCGCGTTCTCTAGGTTAATTTAATTCTACCATACTTTTTAGTTTTTATCAATTATTTTGTCTAATTAATTTTAATATTTTATTTATCATAATCATCTAAAAAACTATATTCTATATCACCCTTATGGTAAGATAAAACCGTATTTAGATTTATATTACTAGAAGATTTTAATATATTTAAATCGGCTTGAGGATAAATTTCTTTTAACTTTACAATTAAATCTTTTACAACTTTTCTCTTGCCAGATTGTCTTTTAGTAACACTACATGCACATCCTATAAAAGTTAAATTATTATATTTACTCCAACTAATAATATCACCTTCTCTAACTAAATAAAGTGGTCTTATAAGTTCCATTCCTTCAAAATGCTCACTATGTACTTTTGGCATCATACTAGAAAATAGACCATTAAAAAGTAAATTTAACATAACTGTTTCAATTACATCATTAAAATGGTGCCCTAAGGCTATTTTGTTGCATCCTAACTCTTTAGCCTTATTATATAAGGCCCCTCTTCGCATTCTTGCACACATATAGCACGGATTTTCACTATCCATTGTAGTTGATGCTTCAAATATATTACTTTTAAATATAGTTGCATCTATTTTTAATATATCCAAATTTTCTTTTATTCGATTAATTGTTTCTTCACTATATCCAGGATCCATAACAATATATTCTAAATCAAATTTAAACTGTCCATGTCTTTTTAATTCTTCTAAACATTTAGCAAGTAACATGGAATCCTTACCACCACTAATACATACAGCAATTCTATCATTCTCTTTAATTAATTGATATTCTTTTATAGCTTTAATAAATTTACTCCATATTTGCTTTCGATATTTTTTTATAATACTTTTCTCTATCTCTCTAACTCTTTCCACATTTTTCACTTCTTTCAAATATAATTAAAGACAATGTAATTGTATTCATTGTCTTTCTCTACAAGATTAATATTTATTTTGTACGTTTTAAAACATATTGATGTATTTCATTTTTACTGTATGCACATAAATGTTCTTCAAACACATAATGCTCTTTATTATAATCAAACACACCAATATAGTATTTTACAGAACCAATCATTGATATAACAATTTCTTCATTATCATTTAAATAAGTTATTTTATCAATATCTTTAGTATCAAGTTTTATATTGCCATTTATTGTAGATATTTCAATATTATCAAACTCATTTAACTTTTTTAATTCTAAATCAATCTTATTGTCACTTGATTTTTTTTGAACATTAATGTCAACATAAAATTGATTACTATTATCTGCCTTAAAACCTGGTACTGTTTCAATTAAAACAATCGCTCCTGTAATAACAGCAAATGTACCATATGTTGCAAATGATCTTATAAATTTATTTTTATTTTCCATAAACTCCCCTTATATTTTTTAAACTTCTTGCATAACAATTAAAATCATTGGATTACATTCTGTTTGTTGATATAAATATTTTCCGAGTTTATCTCTTATACCTGATTTTATCTTATTAAATTCTACGTAATTTTCTTTAATATTTTCCTTAATTACTTCTAATGATATTTTTTCAGCTTCTTTAATTAAATCAACATTATCTTTAACATAAATAAATCCTCTTGTTAAAATTTCTGGCCCTGCTAGAACTTCTTTTGTCTTTTTATCTAAGCTAGCGCTTACAATAACAATACCATTATCACATAATAATTCACGGTCTTTAATAACTAATTCTCCTACATCTCCAACAGTTTTACCATCTATTAAAATATCATCTACTTTAACTTTTTCACCATTTTCAACAAGTTTTCCATTTACAAATGTTGCAACCTGACCATTTAATTTAAGTAAAATATTAGATTCTTTCATACCAAGTTTTTTAGCAGCATTGGCATTTGCTACTTGATGACGATATTCACCTATAACTGGAAAATAATATTTTGGATTCATTAAATTAATCATTAGCATTAAATCTTCGCTTGATGCATGATTACCTAAATATTTTTTAGTAGGAATAATAACTAGATTAGCGCCTATTTGAGCAATTTTATCAAATATCTTCGTTGCACTAAGTTCCATACCATCATAAACAGGAGATGCGAAGATAACAGTGTCATCATCATGGATTTTTGTAAATTTATCATAACCATTTATAATTCTTGTTATATTAGAAAATGGTTTTTCTCTTTCATCAGATATAATAACAACTACATCTTTAGAATTTACATCTCTGATCGTACCAATCTTATTTCTATCAAAATTAATATATTTCATTTCAATAGCCTTTAAAATAGTACTTTCTAGTCTCTTTCCAAGTATTACAACACGTCTATTAGTATTTGATAATTCTGTAAATAATTCCTGAATACGGAACAATTGGGCTTGAAAAATACTATATAAAATACGGCCATCATTTCTATTTAATGTTTCTCTAATAATAGATGCTGTTCTATGATTAGGAGATGTAAAGCCCTTCTTATCAGCGTATAATGATTCACTAAGTAAGCATAATACCCCTTGCTTTCCTACATATGCAAGTTTACCAATATCTGTTTTATAATTACCAATCATCGTTGGATCAAAAACAAAGTTTCCTGTATAGAAAATTGCACCATCTTCAGTATATAAAACATAACCTACAGCATCTGGTACTGAATGCGTCAAACTAATTGGAAAAATACTATTTTTTCCAAAATTAATTTTTTTATGTGCTTGTATAGTCACTAAATTATCCGTACTTATTTTTTCATCTATTAATTCTTGTTTAATAATTTCTAATGTAAATGTTGTCCCATATACTTTTAACTCTGGTATATCACGTAATATATCAGGGATAGCTCCCATTTGTTGATCATGTCCATGTGTTACAAATATACCTTTTACTCTATCTTTATTTTCTTTAATATAATCATAATTGGGAATAATATAATCAACACCAAATAATCGATCATCTGGATATTTTAAACCCGCATCAAAAATAAAAATATCATTATCTACATCGACAACATACATATTTTTTCCTATTTCGTTTAGTCCACCTAAACTAAATATTTTAATTTTACTCATATTTACTCCTTTCTTCTTATGTAAAAGACTTAATAATTATATCAAATAATTAGTTATAAGTCTATATATTTTAAAAATTAAAGCCTATAGAAAAATCTATAGGCTCCGATATATTTATATTTGTGAGTATTGTAATTAAAAAGGTAACATATTCACAATAAGAGGAGATTTATTCATTGTGAATTTATTTTAGTATAATTTTAAGGTTGTTTGTAGCAATTATTTTTATTTTCTATTTTTCTTTGTATTCTCTATCTTATCACCTCCAACTGTAATCATTATATAAAACAATTATGGTAATATTTTAATACAATTATGGGAAATTATGGATGAAAATAAAAAAAAGAAAAGTAGACTTTAATCTACTTTAAATAAACATTGCTACAATGATAAAAATAATTATACCAATAACTAATACTTCAAGTAAGTATTTCCAAATATATTTAAACCACTCTTTATATGATATTTTCATATATGAAAGACCAGCAACCAAAAGAATACTTGTTGGAATAATCATCATAACAATCCCATGTAAAACTTGAATCATCATTCCATATAAGGAATACATCGTTGTATCTGTAACAAACGTTGTAATTGGTGTTGCAAGAGTCACAGCTAAACTAGATGTATCATTATAGAATATACCACCTATAAAGCTTGAAAGTCCAACCATAATTGTTTTTAATGAACTAAATGTTGTCATTAAGAAATTAACAATTGTATAGTAGATATTGGCACTACTTTGGAATCTATAAAGAGTTGCAAAGACAATGTTTGCAATAACAGCATAGAAAGCAGGTACAAGCATTTCTTTAACTCCATTTATAAAACCATCCATAAATTCTTCAAATTTAAGACTATATAACCATCCTATAATAATTGTCATAATTATTAGGAATATACACATATCATAACCTGTCCATGATCCAAATGATGTAATAGTACCAAGTATATTGGAAACAATTGGATAATCACCAATCTTAATACTTGTAATTTGATTATAAACTTCTGAAAACCAAGTTATATTAAAGATACCTTCCCAGTTAATCATATTTACAATTAATAAAATAAAACATACTATAAAAATAACAATTAATGGAATAGTACTTTTCTTTTTACTATTAACTTCATATAATGGTATACTTTCCATATTATTTTCATTCTTTTTATTTTTCTTAGAATTAATCTTTATTTTCGTTCCTTTAAGAATAAACATTATAAATAAGAATGTAATAATTATTAAGAAAATAATTTTAGTAAGTATTTCATTATTAACACCAAGACTTAAATAATTATTAATATAATAACTTATATCTGTACTATATGTTGCTCCTATATTACCAACTAAAATAGCTCCTATTGTAGATGCAAATGAGGTTATTTTGCCAAAACCTAAACTCCTCAAAATAGCAATTAAGAAAGGTACAATAACAAATAAAGCATACTGTAATCCTATTACTGATGATAATATGGTCATTAAACAAATAGTAAAAATTAAGAAAATCTTTTCTTTACCTTTAAGTTTTGATACTATTTTTTCAACTAAATTAGAATAAACTCCTGTTTTATTAAGAACTCCATAAAGTCCTCCTATAAGTGTAAAAATAAGACCATATTGTAATAAATTAGCAATTGTAATAAGCGGTATTCTTGATAAATCAAATATTCCAACTGGTGCTGTATCACCTAATGTAAATGCACCATTTGAATAACTTCCTATTGGAATAAACCAAGTTAAAACAATTACAAATAAAAACACAATACCTATTGCTTTTAATAAATTATATTTTTTCATATCCATCCTCCAAGTTTTATTATAAAGCAAAAATTCTTTTTAGACAATTGAAAAAATATAAATTACATAAAATTACATAGTTATATACACTTTCCTGGTACTCCAACAACTACACTATCATTTGGAATATCTTTTGTTACAACTGCATTGGCTCCTATTTTGGCATTACTTCCTATTGTAATATTACCTAGTATCTTAGCACCAGATCCTATCATAACATTATCCATAACAGTAGGATGTCTTTTTACCTTATCTAAACTTGTTCCACCTAAAGTAACCCCATGATATATAGTAACATTATTACCTATAATAGTAGTTTCACCTATCACTACACCACTTCCATGATCAATAAAGAAATCATCTCCTATAGTTGCACCGGGATGTATTTCAATACCTGTTTTTCTTTTGGCTCTTTCACATAAATATCTAGCCAAGAAAAAATGACCCTTTAAATACAATTTATGAGATATATGATAATAAATCATTACCTTAAAACTGGGATATAATAATACCTCCAAATTACTATGTATTGCCGGATCTTTTCTTTTTATAATATTAAGTTGTTTTTTTATATATTCAAACATATAATTATCACCACTATATTATATTTAAATAAATTTTAAATACATAATGACTAAAACTATAATTTAGTATTTTCAATAATAATATTATTTATCTTTTCTAATTTTTCATATCTATTACCACTTGTATCAAAAAAGGGTATATCGTATTTTTGACATTGTTCTTTATTTCTTTTACTTTCATCAATTATCATATGACAACCATTATAAACCAAATTATCTCCAAAAAGATTTGTCCAATCATCTTTTGTTTCTTTCTCTCTTATTATTTTAAATAATTTATAAGGTTTTTCATTTGGCATACCAAGACAATAAATATCAAAATCTTTATGAAAATATTTATATATATTATCTACACTTGTTATAGGAAAATCAATAATAATTAGACGATTAAAATGACTTTTCATTAACTTTTCATATAATAGATTAATATATTCACATAAAATATCTTCATTAAATAAAGAATTTTCATCAATATTAATTTCTAGTTTTCCCTCCTTAGTAAATTCTTTTTTCATAATTAAACTTCTTGCATAGAAGTAACAATCTCTAAGTGCATCCACCATAATTACATCTACATTTGGATTATGTTTTAATAATTTTCTAATTAATGTTGTTTTACCACATCGTGGAGCACCACATATTATAATATTTTTCATATCTGTTCCTTTCTAAATAAGTATCCTATTTATTCTTTCTACTTATATAATAATATAAAAGTTTTAAAAATCCTTTTTTATAGAAAAAAAACAATCTTTTGATTGCTTACTTATTATTATATAAACTTTTAAATTACATTTTTAGCAATAAAACTTTTTCTTTATTTATTTTATTAGATGTAGAGGCATCAATTATAGGAATATGTATATTTTTACTATTTAAATCAATTATCATTTGTTTTAATATTATTAATTGTTCTCTAAAATAATCATTATTATTTAAACGACAATTATTAAATAAATTATACTCAATGGCTAAAATATTCTTTGAAGGAACTTTTAAAAATACTTGGTATTCATTATCATATTCTGATTCTCTAAAAGGTAATGGAGAATTTATAAAACATAAAGGATAATGACCATTTTTTATAAAATTTCTAGTTTGTATTGTTTTAATATTGTTATTTATAACAAACATAGGATTATTATTTAATTTATCATAAATAGAATATTCACATCTTTCTTTTTTAGACAAACTAACATAAAAATTTCCATTATTACCTTCACTATTTTTACGTAACAATATTGGGGATTTTATACCATCTGTTATCATATTAATAAAGTCCTTTTGCCTATAATTAAATGCATAATAATAGTAATTATTATTAAGTGCAATATTTTCATCTTCAATATATTTAATTAAATCAATATAATTCATAACCCTTACCACCAAACCATTAACTTTAAAGCTCATACATTTTTATTTCACAATTTTTAAGTCTCCTATTTAAAAAATGCCCATCATTAATACCTTCAAAATAACCACTAAAAGCCTTGGATACCCCAGAATGAGCAACTATTAATACATTTTCATAATCTTTTAACTTAAGTTCATCTAAAAAATCATATACCCTTTTAAAAAATATTTGAATATTTTCACTAGTACCATATTGTATTTTAGTATCATAATTCCAATATTCTTCTCTATCTGTAACGTCTATTGGTAGTCCACTTAAATCTCCACAATCTCTTTCTCTTAATCTATTATCAGTTATAATACTATCATCATAATATGTTAGTATATTTTCTGTATGTGTTGCTCTTAAAAGTGGTGATGAAATAACAACATCAAACTTTATATCTTCAATTTTATTTCTTAATTCCAATGCTTGTATAATTCCTCTATCTGTTAAATCGTCATCTTTACTATTATACATTTTTAATACATTATGAGGTACTTCACCATGTCTTACTATATATACTTTCATAACTAAACTCCTATAAATTTTCTTTTATTTCTGGAAATAAATCATATAAATTATATCCTAATAAATTATCAAAATATTCTTTCAATTTATATGTTTCTTTAATATGATATTGTGTATTAGAATATGCACCTCTCCTAATTATTATATCAATTAATCTTTTATCAATTGTAAATACTTTATCACCTTGAGGACATATTAAATCACACAAATTTATCAATTTTTCTTCTATTGTATAGTTATGATTTTTTATAAAACTAGCTAAAAAAGGATTATTTTCAGGATTTGGCACTCCACCAGCAGTGCATATAATATCATTGTTTAAATAAGAGTGAGTTAAACATATATTGCAATATTCATCATCATAACCTTTATTTTTTAAATATTCATATCCTCGCATAACGTGTTCTTGTGAAATCCCATTATACTTACCAATATCATGTAAATAACCTAGAGTAATTGTCTTATCTATATCTACATTGCAACCTTTTTTATTTAATGCTTGTGCGATTCTTCCAGCACTATCACCAACAAATAAACAGTGATTAATCCATCTATCATCATTGGTTGTTTTTCTTTCAATTTCCAATAATTTTCTTGCTTCAACACTTGTTAATCTCATAATTTATACTCCTTTATCCCACAATTATTTGAGCCAAACGTTTCTAACATTCCATCTTCAGGAATTTCATGAAAATAGAAATATATTGCTCTTGCAACTCCACCATGAGTAACGAGTAAGATATTTTTATTTTTATACTTTTCCTTTATTTCATCTAAAAAACTTGCTACTCTATCAAATAATTCTTGTATTGTTTCTAATCCATCAATGTTTTTACTTGAATAATAATTCCAATAATCAGTATAATAAAATTCTCCTAATTTTTCATTTGTTAACTTTCCACAATCTCTTTCTTCTATTCTTTTATCATAAATAATTGGTATATTATTCACATTTACAATATTGCAGGTATGCCTTGTTCTTAATAATGGCGAACATATTATTAAATCAATATTTAGTTTTTTTACATCTTCTTGTGCTAATTTTGCCTGTTTTATCCCAACCTCATTAATATCTTCATCTAATTTACCATTATATTTATTCTCTCTATTACAATTTGTTTGCCCATGTCTAATTACATATAACTTCATAATTAAATCCTCTCTTATTTATAAAATTTTTTCATATATAAATGCCCTTTCACTATATTCATTTTTTATTTTTTCCATTTCTTTATTTTCAATTACGGTCTCATATATCTTTTTACATCCAACACCTTCATAAAATTTATAATTACATGATTCATCAGTTACTATTTGAAGCTTTTTAATATTATCTTTTTTAGCAAGTTCAAACACTTCTAGTAGCATCTTCTTTCCTATTTTATTACCCCTATAATTCTTGTCTACTATTAATATTGAAATCTCTCCATCAAAATAATTATTAAATTTTTCTGGAACATAATTATAGTTATTTTCATAGTTTTTAAAAGCATTTAAATTTTTTATGCTTTTGCTTTTATATAATCTTTTTTTTATAAATTTATAAAAGGTTTTAAATAGCATATGCTTTTTTGAAATTCTTTTTGAATAACCGCAAAAACCTATAAGCTTGTTTCCATCTTTATATTTTACTATTTTGTCACTTTGTTCTAAAATTTCAAATAAATATATCCAAGCACAAATATCATCTTCTGCTCCTGCTTCCCTTTTGCCTAAGTTCCATTCTTTACTTAATAATTTTACAGCCTGTTTCATTTCACTAAATTTCATCATAATTATTCACCTAATTTATTAAATAAGTCGCTATATATTTTATCTTTATCTAATTTTGTTACAAAAGTTATATTATGCTTATTTTCTGTTAATTCATAAGAAGTATCAGATTTTATATTAGGGCAACTTATTTCTTTTAAATCAAACCATTTTTTATTTACCATATATGCAACAACAGATATATCCCAAATTACTCTTGATTCTTTTATTCCATGATATCCACCATTATGAAATCTATTTATTAAATAATTACACAATTGTGATTTATTATCTAGATTATTCTTTAAAGTATTTATATCTATTCTAAGTTCCGATACAACATTTTTACAAGATAATATAGTTAATTTTACCTTAGAATTAAATACAATTTTAACGGCTTCTATATCTTGTCTAAAATTGTACTCTAAATTATCTTTATATCCTATTTCATTTCCTCCAAGCCATATAACCTCTATTTTATTAATTATCTTAGGTTCCTTTTTTATGGCAAGAGCAATATTTGTAATAGCACCTATTCCTAATATATAGGTTTTGTTGTTCTTTAAGGATATCTCTATTATTTTATCTACAGCATCATTATTCTCACTATAACCATTTACTATATAATCGTCTGAACCTCTAAAAACTTTACCTGTTGTATCAAAATTTAGCCAATTACATATTTTAATTATTTCATTATAACTTAAATCTTGTCCATCATGTACAGTTACATTTCGTTCTTTATGAGAAAATGGAGCTACGGTTATTGCTTCTATATTAAATTTAGCACGCGATTTTATTAAATAAGATAGAGCAAATTGATCGTCACATTCATTATATGTATCGGTATCCAATATTACATTTATTTTTTCACTTGATAACTTACTATATATATCTTTCCATGAAAACACTCTAATAAATTCATCGGTACCTTTATTATATGCTGTATTCATAAGAAAAACTTTAATTCCATGCTCCTTTATATCATGGCATATTCTTATCGAATCATCTATCATAATATCCACATTATGCTCCAAACATATTTTAGTTTTAGGGTGTTTATCATATGCATTTACTAAAAACAATTTATTATATGGAATATTATACTTTTTTAACCAATTAGTGGTCATATTATACGGATCAGAATACTCTCCATTATCCCTTCCTGTAATAATATATATTTCATTTCCTTCATCCATTAACTTTTTTAAATACTTTGATGCATCCTTAATGGGTTTAAACATTGAAGCAAAGTATTCTATATTATTTTTATAAAATTTTTTTTCATATTCTTTATTCCAGCTAAACATTTCTCTTAAATAGACACCATCTTTTATAATACCATTGCCTCTAATTTTTTTATCATGTTTAATATATTCTCTAAGTAATGTTTCATCAAAATTAGAAAGTACATTATCTATATCTACGCCTATACGCATTATTATCACCAAAATCATTATAACATATAATACAAACAAAATTTAATATAATTAAAAACGAACTATAAAGTTCGCATTAAGTTATGATTTTTTATATTAATTTATTTAAATGATTTAATAATGACAATTCTTTTATTTTAAGATTATTGTCCTTTCCACTTCCTAATTCAATATCAGGTTTAACTGTTTTACCATGATAATCACTACCACCACTTATTAATAAATTATATTTATTCGCAATTTCTAAATAATAATTCATTTCCTCTTTTGTATGGCTTGAATGATATACTTCAATTCCTTTTAATCCATAATTAATCATATCTTTTAATAATACTAAAAATTCTTTTTCTGATAATTCTAATGACTTGGGATGAGCTAAAACAGGAACACCTCCACTATTAATTATCAAATCCAAACACTCATGATATTGTAATTTACTACTAATTTGTCTTGTTTTATTACATGCATCTACTAAATATTTATCAAAAGCCTCTTGTACTGTTCTAGCATAACCATATTTAATGCAAAGTTTAGCAAGATCAGGACGCCCCAAATTGTGATTAGCATTAACAAGATTTTTTATATCATCATATCTAAATCTTATTCCATAATCTCTTTTTATCTGTTCCATAATAGACAAGACAGAATTAATACTATTATCTCTTAAAATACTCATCTTTTGATTTAAAGAATTATTTGTTATATCAATATTATAACCTAAAATATGCATTCTTCCAGTATCTGTTTTTGCAGATAATTCTATACCATTAATTATTTTTATACCACTTTTTTCAATTATTTTAGATTTTCTGTCAATAGTCTTTAATCCCTCAATGGTATTGTGATCAGTAATAGCAAGCACACCTACTTTCTTTTCAAGTGCATGTATTATTAATTGCTCTGGTGATAACTCACCATCAGAATAATTAGTATGGGTATGCATATCAATTACTTTGTCACTTGCTTTATATGCAGTTATTATATTATCTAAATAAGATCTATTAGGAGAATCAATTGATAACTTATCTTTCTTTTCTTCTAAACAATCTTGTGATGGTGATTTATAATTTTCCATATTTATTTTCTCCTCAATATTAATTTTTTACCCTCGCATGCTGCTTCAGTATTTGTGAATACAACTCTTGCTTCGTCAACATAGTTTTGTTTATCTATACTAGGCCAAAAATGCGTTAAAACTAGTTTATCTACATTGGCTTTCTTCGCTATTTTGGCAGCTTCATATGCAAATAAATGGTTATCATTATTTTTAAATTGTCCTCTTAAGAAAGTTGATTCACATATTAATAAATTAGCATTCAAAGCAAATTCTTCTAAACAATTTTCTTTATATCCTGTATCACTAGAATAAACAAATTTAATTCCTTCCGTTTCTACTTTTGTACTATAAGTTATTAAAGGATGTGGATTCCTTGCAAAGGTTATTTGTAAATCATCAATATTTAATTTATCTGTTTGTTTATATGGTATAAATTCTAGATAACTTTCCTTTTCTAAACTTAATAAATAATCAAAATCAAGCAAATTTTTTTCAACTGTTCTGTTTGCACCCCAACCATCTGCATCTTCATAATTTTCTGTAACCTTTATTTTATCCCCCTCTAGAATATATACTTTAATTCTTTCATTTAAATACCCTAATCTATTAAAAACATATGAAGTTTGTGCAATACTTAATAATTCACCATAATGATCTGAATGTAAATGACTAATTATTATAATTAAGTTATTTAAATCGTCAGGTAAATTCATATATTCAGAAATTCCGTTTCCACAATCTAATAAAATTTTATTTTCTCCATACTGTACTAAAAAACCTGGACATTTTTTACCATCATAACAATAAGTAGATACTGTACCTAAAGGTGTAATAATTAATTCTTTATTTTCCATAATTATTATTTCCTTTCTTTAAACATAGTTTTTTGACAACATATGGATCAACATAACGTGATACATCTTTATCTAATTTAAAAATTTCTTTAACAACACTTGATGAGATAAATTGATATTCTTTATCTGCAAATAAACAAACTGTATTTACTTGATTATTAGAAATATCTTTATTTATTTGTTGCAACTGAACTTCATAATCATAATCACTTAAACTTCTAAGTCCTCTAATTATAGCCTTGCAATCATATAAAATTGCTACATCAACAGATGCTCCATTTCCTGTAACAACCTTTATATTATCCATCTTTTTATATAATTCTTTTATCATTTCTAGTCTTTCTTCCAATGTAAATAATCCATTTTTCTTTGTAGGATTTTGTAATACAGCAATTACTACTTCATCAAATAGATTACTAGCCTGTTCAATAATATTCATATGACCCTTTGTAATAGGATCAAAACTTCCTGGATATAAAACCTTTGTCATAAACTTTTCACCAACCTTTTAATAATCTCCTTATCTGTCTTCTCAAGTACATAATCAAAATCTTCTTTTTTAAAATCGATACTAGCCTTTTCTCTTAAAGCAAATTCTTCTTCTGTTATATTGTCTCTTTTCATTGCCCTTTCCTTTCTAACATCATACGGAATATCTAAAAGTATTTTTACATCACACATATCAAAATACTTTGAAATTGATAATAATAGCCAATCTAAAATAATAATTTTATCTTTATTACTAATTAAAAATTTATCAATTTCCATTTGCATATATTTCCATGTTATATCTGATAATTTTTTCATTTCATGCCTAGAAGCAAATACTATTTCACCAAGTTTTTTTCTATCAATAATATTAGTTTTAACAATAGAATCTCCAAAAGAATTTATTAATTCTTCTTTAACTTCTGGTAATAATAGAACTTTATGCCCTATTTTATCTATATCTAAATGTATAGCCTTTTGGGGAGCCAATTCTATTATTTGCTTTGCTAGTGTCGTTTTGCCACATCCTGATTTACCACATATACCTATAATCATCTTTTTTTTCTCCCATCTACTTGTATTATATTACCTTTAGTTGTATAATTAAAATACATATTTGTTATGCTTATCATAACTGGAGGTTATTATGAATATAGACTTTGAATTATATCGTATTTTTTATGTGGTTGCAAACCATCAAAATATTACCAAAGCAAGTGAAGAATTACATATTTCACAGCCAGCCATTAGTAAATCAATCAAGAATCTAGAAGAAAAGCTAGGAGGAAATTTATTTGTAAGAACTAAAAGAGGTGTTGTTCTTACCGAGGAAGGAAAAGAGTTTTATACTTATATTAAACAGGCTATTGAATATATTAATAATGCTGAAAATAAATTTACTGATTTAATTAATTTAGAATCAGGATGTATAAAGATTGGTATTAGTACAACTTTAACTAAGGAATTTTTACTTCCATACTTAGAAAAATTTCATACCCTATATCCTAAAATCGATATACAGATTATAACTAACTTAACATCAGAATTAATACCAAAATTAAAAAATGGTTTAATCGACATTATAATATTAAATTTAAATGATAAAAACTATGGTAACGATATAGAAATAATTAAATGTAAAAAAATAAGCGATTGTTTTATTGTAAATGACAAATATAAACATTTAACTAATAAAGAAATATCTATAAAAGATTTAAATAATTATCCATTAATTTTACAATCGAAAGGCTCTAATACAAGAGAGTTTTTAGATAATTGGACAAGAAATAATGGTATAATACTTAAACCAAATATAGAATTAGCAAGTTATACATTAGTTACCGAATTTTCTAAGATTGGAATGGGAATTGGGTATGCGACTAAAGAATATATAGGGGATGCTATAAAGGATAAAAAGTTATATGAATTAAAAATAAAAGAAAAAATACCTAGTAGATATATTGGAATAGCCCTATCTAAAAATCATATACCTAATTTTAGTACCAAAAAACTTATTGAAATAATTAATAAAATAAAGTAAAATATTCATAGGTGGTTTTGATTTATGACTAAAACACATGGTATAGATGCTAGTACTGTTATTGGAAATGCATTCATTTCTACTAAGAGAAATAAGATGACTAGAGAAGAAATATATCAATTTTGGGAAATAGTAGATACCCTATTACCAAATACTTATTATACATTAGGCAGTTTTGATTCTTTCTTTGAATATTGGACCGTTATAACATTAGATAATGATACATGTTTTGTTAACTGTGATACAAACAAATTAATAAGATATTATAGAATTGGAAAACCAACTGAAGTTATTAATATATTTGATATATCCGGTACAAAATTTAATGAAATAAAAATGGAGGCAACAAAGGAATTATCAAATAATGAAAACAATGGCATTTCTTTAGGAGAATCAATAGACAAAAAAATAGAGGAATTAAAAAAGAATGATTTAGATAATAAAAGATTGGTATTAAAAAAATAGAGACTATTTAAGGTTAAAAAGTTAATTTCAATTAACTTTTTTTAATAATTAAATGTATTTATACAACAATTTATCATATAAATTTAGTTTTACCATCTAAATCTAGTTTTATCATATAAATTTAATTTTTTTTCCTTCACATTGGAATAATATTTAGATATATATATATCCCCCATATTCTTATGTTCAGTTATAAAATTTTTCATAAAAGTAAGAATATCTTTTTCATTAATGTCAACTAAATGATTCTGAAATCTATATTGAACTAAACCACATACAAATTCTTTTACATAGCTAAATTTACCAAAATCAATATGGCATGATACAACTCCATCTTTTGAAGTATAAAATGTAATATTTTTTTCAAGAAAATGCTCTTCACATAATACTATTGCAAACCCATCTTGAACTAATTCATTAATGGTATTTGTACGTTTATACAAACTACAGTAACGTTCTTCCAGTTTATCCTTTCTAACTATAATTTTTGCTTTGTCTTCATCATCCGTCCACCAAATATCACCTATAGCGCCACGCACCATTCTATCATATCTATGAGTGACTTTTTCATACATATATTCTTCATTTTCTACAACTGACATAATTTGTTGTATTGCTTTGCCAATTAAATCTATATCAAATGTTGAATATTTTTCAAATAATTTATCAAAATCATTTAATTCTTTCTCCGCAGCAGTAATATCTTCATTGCACTTAGTTATTTCTGAGTCATAGGATAGGACAATTTTCGCTGCCGCAAGTTGGATCTCCTTGTTTCTTTTGCATAAAAGATTTTCATATGTTTGTTGTGATGTTTTATACTTATCATGCAAATTAACAATCTCATCAAATAGTATTCTTGTTTCTGGTATTTTCTTTTCAGCTTTCATAGCTAACATTTTAGGTGCATTAAAAGGTAATCTTTGTAATTGTTGTTCCCATAAAAAATCATATGGAATTTCTAGACTTGATACTTCAGCCTTAAAATAAAGTGTACCAGAACCAACTTTTAACTTCCATAAAACTTTTTCTTCATTATTTTGTATTATAGATATTTTAGCATTTTGGCAAGGATTACAGTTTAGTCCACTATACCCATTATGTTGGTGAGGGTACCATCTATCAAATTCTAATTTTATAATTTGACCATTAATATTTGTAAACTTGACTTCCCCCCATTCGTTATAAAAATGTTTACTTATCCCTAGTTTTTCTGATTCTTCATATAAATGGTGCTGATGAAATTTATACATAAAACTTTTTTTATCTTTTTTAGATAATACGATATTTTTAATTATATTATAAAATTTTCCACTTTCTTCATGTTGTATTTCAATCATAATTTCACTTCCTTAATTGAATTATACAAGAAAATGTGATATAAGTATAATATATATTGTTTATATTAATTATAAGGAGTGTTTATATTATGAATATTAATTTAGATTTATATCGTATATTTTATGTAATTGCTAAAAGTGGAAGCATATCCGCAGCAGCTGAGACCCTTTTCATTTCTCAACCAGCAATTACTTTTCAAATAAAGAAATTAGAAGATCAATTAGGAATTAGTTTATTTACAAGAACAAAACATGGTGTTATATTAACTGACGATGGTAAAGTTTTATTTGATTACGTTAAAAATGGAATTGAAAGTATTACAAATGGTGAAAATGCATTATCTAATTTAAAAAATTTAGAAAGTGGTATTATCAGAATAGGTGCTTCAACTACAGTTTGTAGACATGTTGTAATGCCATATCTTGAAATATTTCATGAATTATACCCTAAAATTGATATTCAAATTGTTAATAATCTTACAAGTAATTTGCTTAAAGACTTAAGAAATGGAAACCTTGATATATTATTTTTAAATATGCCAATGGATGAAAATAAAGATTTAAAAATAATACCTATAACCAGTGTTCAGGATATCTTTGTGGGTAATAAAAAATATTATGATTTAACAAATGGGAAGTTAAACTTAAATAATTTAAATTCTTTTCCCCTAATTTTTCAAAAATTACCTTCAAATACACGTGCATATCTAAATAATTATTTGAAAAAGAATAATGTAAATTTAAAACCACAATTGGAAGTCGTAAGTTCCAATTTAATTATGGATTTAGTTAAAGCAGGATTTGGTATTGGATATGCAACTAAAGAATTTATAAAACCAGAACTAGACAATAAAACATTATATGAAATTGAGATAACTCCTACAATACCTAAAAGATTTATTGGAATTGCTACCATAGATAAAAAGACACCAAATTACAGTGTCAAAAAATTAATTGAAATAGTAACTAGAAACAATTAATAACTATATGATAGAAATATTAAAATTTAATATGAGACTAAATAAAGGAACTAAAAATCAATTATATCAGTCTCTTTTTATTTATAAAATTTTTTACTCCCTACTAACAATTAAAAACATTTCTATGAAAATTTATTGCTTATAAAATTTTAGTTCCCAATCTATATAGCTAGCTGCATCTTCATAAAGAAATAATTCACATATGATAATTTTCCACAAATCCATTATATCAAAAAATTGATAGTATACCTAATTCAAATTTAATTTTTCTTTTTTGATAATTATTCCTAGCACTAAATATGATAGTACTGATATACCAAAAGTAATTTTTATAATATTATTGTTTTCACATAAAATTGTATATGACAATATAGGTAAAGTTGCTGTCACAATTCCTTCAATAAATCTTTCAAAAGTAACATATGATGTCTGCAACTTATCTTTTGCAGCCTCATATATGGCAACATTATCAAATATTTCATAAGAACCATTTCCAATTCCTAGTAATATATATATAATTGGTAATATATATTTTAGTATTTCATTTGAAATCATGAACAAGTTTAAGAAACAAATAATATATATCATACACATCGGTAAAAGTATAGCTTTCCAATTTCTATTGTTTGCTCGTTTAGCCCAAAACTTGCTCGATATTGCTTCTGATAAATTTATTATTATGTTTAAAATACTATAGTAAAAGTAACTTATATTTAAATATCTAAGTAAAAAAACGTTTAAATACATTATACCTATACCATTAGCAAATCTATTTACTCCACATATTATAAGAATCCTTTTAAAATTTTTATCTGTTGCTGGAATTTTTATCGTATCTTTTACTGTTATTTTTTCTTCTTTTATAGGTGGTTTATATGTAAAAATTCTTATTACAATATCTATAAAAGCAATTAAAAAAACAATTGAAAATAAAATCATAAATCCGTATAATTCATATCCGCTTTGAGTAAATTTATCTAAAATAATTCCCATTAGTAAACTAAATGCTAAAACAACAGTATTTTTATACATATTTTTTGTTGCTGCAAACTTAGTTCTATCTTCCTTTTTTAATAACAACATTCTCCAATTAACAAAGGTTATGTACCCCATCTCTCCTGTAACTGCATATATTGAAGCAAATATAAAAAATAATACTGTACGCATACCTATATCATTGGATAAAAAGGGAATAATGGCAAAACAAACAGACGAAATCCTATATAAAGAATAATTGATTAAAACAACTTTTTTAGACTGCCCTATTCTAGAAAATAATGGAGCTGCAAAGATTTGTAATACATTAGTTATTGTATCCAAAACGGCATAAAATCCAATTGCAAAGTTTGATAAGCCTAAATATACAGCAAAAGCTGATATAAAAGATGTACTTGCTATTTTATTGTTTGCATTATCTAACACAGCTGAAGTCAAATATTTTTTGTATTCTTTGTTATAATTCATATTTTCACCTATCTTACATCTAAAATTTCATTACAGAAACGTAATTCAACTAAACATCTTAATCTATAATTTTATTGTCAATTTCTATAACATTTTCATAACTTTTAATTTAAAATATTTAAAATTAACATCTATTCTATATAACACTTATAAGTTTATATTCTAGTACTATTTTTCAAAACGCCCCACAAGAATATATAATTTTTTCTTTATATTTTCCTTTTTAATAAATTTATATTATTCTAAGTGATATTTTTAGTAATTATCATAGTTAAAAATATTGAAACATATATTTCAATGACAATTACTATATGGTGCGATAATTAAGATAGTTCGAAACCATCACAACAAATAAATAAGCAATTTAATTCTATAATCATTATCCCATGAGTTTTACTAATTTTGATAAATTATTTTTATAAAAATGAAAAAGACCTAGGGATTCAAAAGTTTCCTAGGCACACCTCGATAGAGAGTATACACTATTTATTGATAAAATGCAATACTTTTGAATAAATTTGTTAATTATCTTTTGAATAAATTTGTTAATTATCATTTTTAGTTTTTCTTAATACTTTTACATTATCATTATTTTTTAATAATGATAATATTTCAATTTCTTCTTGCTTTATTTCATCAAGTGTTAAATTGAAATGGTTTGCCAATTCATCATCACTATAATTTTCTTGATATTTTAACATAATAAGGGATAATCCTCTGGAGATAATGATGATAATAGTTTATAAACTCATCTAAATTATCTTTGGCAATTTTACTCATGTGACTCCTTTCTAATAAATTTAACTAGCTAATTGATATTTCAACTTGCAAGTGTATTATTAATTTTTAAAAATAGAACTACTTTCTAATTTATTTGAGAGTAGCTTTTATATTATCTCGAAAAGTTCGAGTATCAATCAATCTGGTGCCGAAAATAGGACTCGAACCTACGACCTGCTGATTACGAGACAGCTGCTCTACCAACTGAGCTATTTCGGCATACATCAACAATATAATTGTATATCTTTTTATCATTTTTGACAATATATATCGTATATAAAAAATTTTTTGGAAAATTTTATAAAAAAGATTGACAAATTTTGCATTTTAGATTAGTATAGTAATCACCAATTCGAATTAGGCGAATTGGTGCTAGTATCACACTAGCCAACCCCTTTTTATTCTTTTATGAACTGTTCTCAGGGGGACAGTTCAGTTTTTTTATATACAAAAAAGAATTGATATTTCGCAATTCTTTTTCATAAGCGATTGGTGCTCCCCAGCACCCTTTTTATTCTTTAGGAGGCATATTCTGCTACCCTAAATTAATTATATTATAACTTGCCATTATTTAGCAATATATAATTTTTTTAAAGTGTCAAGGAGTCGTCAAATGCTTATTTTGTTTCTAGACTTTTATAATATTCATATCTTTTAATAGCATTTTCTTTATTTTCTTTAAGTAATTCTTCTGCATGCTCTTTATTTATAACATTAAGCATTTTATATCTTGTTTGTTTACTTAAGAAATCACTGTATAAATCAAAATTTGGATTACAATCAATAATAAAGGTATTATTATCAGGATTTCTTCTAAATACAGGAAAATAACCACTTTCTACAGCTAGTTTTTCCATAGCAACACTATTTTTTAGTCCACCATCAATACCATGTGAAATACATGGACAATATGCGATTATAATAGATGGCCCATTATGATTTTTGGCCTCATTAAATGTCTTTATTAGTTGCATTCCATTATATCCTAAACTAACCTGTGCAACATATGCATTGGGATATGCCATAGCAATACGTGCTAAATCTTTTTTAGATTGCTTTTTACCATTTGAAGCAAAGGCTGCAATAGCACCTTTAGGACTTGCTTTAGATGACTGTCCACCAGTATTGGAATAAACCTGTGTATCAAGAACTAAAATATTAATATTTTCATTGCTTGATAAAACATGATCTATACCACTAAAGCCAATATCATATGCCCAGCCATCTCCACCTATAGCCCATATAGTAGATGCTGTAATATAGTTTTTTAATTCTGTTAGTTCTTTTGGACAAACATCATAATTAATATTTTGATAAACCTTATTAGTTATTTCATAATCATCACTATTATCTATCCATTCTTTAAATAATGGAGCATTTTCATTATCCATATTTTCGCTCATAATTTTATAAATACGTTTTCTAATTTTAGATATACCAAGATATATACCAAAACCATACTCTGCATTATCTTCAAATAAAGAATTGGCCCATGGAATACTATATGGCGTAACAGGGGCACTTCCTCCATATATAGATGAACAACCAGTTGCATTAGCAACAATAAGTTGTTTTCCAAATAACTGAGTTAATAACTTAATATATGCAGGTTCTCCGCAGCCACTACATGCTCCGCAATAAGCAAACTTAGGTTTTACAAACTGACTACCTTTTATGGTACTTGTATTAAATAAATTCTTTTCTGTAACAAAGGTATTTAAATAATCAAACTCTTTTTGTTTACTATCTTTAGTATTTTCATCTAATTTGCAAGGTATTAAAGCCTTCTCCTTACTTGGACAAGTTTCAATACATACACCACATCCAGTACAATTTTTTATGGATAAAGAGACTGTATAATAATAATCTACCCCACCTACTTTTATTTTTGTTGCATTTCTTTTTATATCATCAGGCGCTTTACTATATTCTTCTTCATTTAAAATAAATGGTCTTATAACACTATGTGGGCACACAAAGGAACACATATTACATTTTAGACAATTATCTGGAATATATTCAGGTACAATGTCAGCCATACTTACCTTTCCTGAATTATTTTGACCAGGATCAAATACACCATCAGGATGATTTAAAAAGTCTGATGTTTTAAGTTCATTACCTTTTCTTTTTACCATCATATCGTAAACACTTTTTTTATCAATATTTATACTTAAACCGTTATTTATATTATTTATTTTAATTTCTTCTAGATTAGCATTTACTAGTTCAATAGATGAAATATTACTTTGAACAATATTTTCACCTTTTTTATAAAATTTATTTTTAATATATTCTTTTAACTTGTCACAAGCAAAGTCATAATCAATAATATCAAGTAATTTAATAATACATGTAGCCATAATCATACTTATTTTATTACCTAGTTCACATTTTCTAGCTAATTCGTAAGCATTTATCTTAAATACTTTTATATTTTTTTCTTTTATTATTTTTTTATTTTCATCTGTTAATATATTAGATAATTCTTCATTTGTTTTAGTTGTATTGATTAAAAAAATACCATTATTCATAATATTTGACAAAATATCAAATTCTTCTAAATAGCTATCTTTTGAAAGAACTACTAATTTAGGATTTTGTACATAATATGTTGAACGTATTTTTTCATCACTAAATCTTAAATGACTTTTTGTTACACCACCAGATTTTTTAGAATCATATTGAAAATAACCCTGTACTTTTTTATCAGTATTATCACCTATTAATTTAATTAATGTTTTAGATGCACCAACCATTCCATCAGAGCCATAGCCATATATTAATAATTCTTCACTGGTTTTAATCTTATAGTTTTCATCAATATCTAAACTTAAATTAGTTACATCATCATTAATACCAATCGTAAAATTATTTCTTGGATTATTAATTAACATATCATATACAGCTTTTATAGATGATGGTGGAACATCTTTACTAGATAATCCATATCTACCACCATAAATATTAATATTTTTCTTACTTAAAGCAGATACAATATCTAAATATAATGGCTCACCAATACTTCCTTGTTCTTTAGTTCTATCTAAAACAGCAATATCTTTAACACTTTCTGGTAATACATCAATTAAATATTTGCTTGAAAAAGGTCTATATAAATGAACTTCTATTAAACCTATCTTATAATCCTTACTAACTAAATCATCAATTACTTCTTTGATTGTTTCACAAACACTTCCCATTGCAACAATAACTTGTATAGGATCCTTAGAGCCATAATAATTAAATGGTCTATAATTCATACCAGCCTTTTCATTTATTTTTTGCATATATTTATTTACAATGTCCGGAACATTATCATAGAATTTGTTTCTAACCTCTGTTGCTTGAAAGTATATATCATCATTTTCAGCAGTACCTTTAGTAAAGGGGTTATTAATATTTAGTGCTCTATTTCTAAAATTTAAAAGAGCATCATTATCCAATAATTCTTTATAGTCTTCACTCTCAAGTGTCTCTATTTTTTGTATTTCATGACTAGTACGAAAGCCGTCAAAAAAATGTAAAAATGGTAAACTTGATTTAATCGCTGATAAATGAGCAACACCTGATAAATAAGATGCATCTTGTACAGATGATGATGCTAGCATGCAAAAGCCTGTACTTCTTACAGCATATATATCTTGATGATCACCAAAAATTGATAAAGCATGAGTTGCTAAACTTCTTGCTGCTACATGTATAACACCTGGTAGCATTTCACCAGCTATTTTATACATATTAGGAATCATAAGCAGTAATCCTTGACTTGATGTAAAGGTTGTTGTAAGTACTCCTGATGATAAAGATCCGTGAACAACACCTGCAGCACCTGCTTCACTTTGCATTTCTATTACTTTAACATCATCACCAAAAATATTTTTTTTATAATTATTACTCCATTCATCCATATGTTCAGCCATTGGACTTGATGGAGTTATAGGGTATATTCCAGCAAGCTCCGTAAACATATAAGCCGTATTACTACATGCTTCATTTCCATCACATGTCATGATTTTTTTCATAAAGTTCACTCTCCTAACTATAAATATATTATATAATAAATTACTCTTATTTTAAAGTTAAAGTAGAAAACAAGACAAAATTAGTCTTGTTTTTCTTCTTTTTCTAGTTTATTTAAAATCTCTTTTGTTACAACAATTGTTTTTTCACGTATAGCATCAGCAGCTTTTTCAAGTACTGGCGTTCCTTTTTCAATAGCATAATTTACAAGTTCATCTGCTTTATCTTTTAAATTAGATGCTTGTTTCTTAGCAATCTTTAAAACTTTTTCTTTATCTAAATCTTCAAGTTCATTTTTAATTTCTGTAACTTTCATTTCAATGGCGAATTTAACATCTTCCATGTTTAATTCTTTGGCTTTGTTAACTAAGTCATCTAATTTGTTTTTTAAGTCTTTTCTTGTCTCACTACCCTTTTTAGGAGCAAGTAATACTCCAACAGCAGCGCCTACGGCAGCACCTAATACAAATTTCCCTAATCCACTTTTTTTCTTATCTTTACTCATTTTCATTATCTCCTTTTTTCTTTCTTTTTTTTCTTTTAAATACACTTGTGATAAGTGTTGAAATAATACCAACTACTTTATCACTAACAATAGATATATAATCTGCTGCTCCATCAACAATAGAAACAGCCTTATCTAACTTAGCAATCTTATTATTAACGTTATCAATAGTACTATTAATTTTTTTTACAGTTGAAAGTGCTTTAATAACAAAAATTATAAGAACCACTATTAGTATAATCAATACAGCATACAATATTACAGGTAAAACATCATTTAGTGCATCCATTATTTATTCTCCTTATCATACATTGAATCTATTAAATTAAATAAATCACTGTCATTTAAATCACTAGAACTATTATAAGCATTATCAATTTCATCATCACTATCATTAGAAATATCTGTTTTTACATCATATAAATCATCTAATGTTTCATCATTTTCTTCTGAATTTATATTTACTGGGATATCGCTTAATTCATCTTCATCTATAGATAAATCCTCTTCTTTTTCTTCTGTTTTGTTTTCATTATTAGAACTAATGGTTTCATTTTTTTGTTCTTCATATAAGTCATCTATCGTTGTGTCATCATCAATTGTTTCATCAGGATGATTTAATTCTTCTTGAGTCTTCTCTTGCTTTTCTTCATTACTATCATTAACTGTATATTTTTCATCTATACTATCATCTTTTGACACATCTTGTTCTTTTTCTTCTTCTTTATCTTTTTTCATAGATGATAAATGATAACTAAACTCTTCCATAAATTCCTTATTATTAAGAAGTGATTCAATATCTGATTTTAATCCATCTTTTGTCATATCTCTTTTGCGATCTTCTTCGATAGCGTTTGCAAAATCCATCTCATCAAAAATATCACTATTAGAATTATTTTCATCATCACTTTTAGCGTGCTTTGGCTCACTATTTAAATTTTCATCAGATAATAATGTACTTTCTAAATCATCTTCAAGTGTTCCAAAAGCCTTTTTTCTAACATCATCAATTGTTATTTCCTTACTACTTGTATAACTAGATCTTGTTACGGGTTTAGAAACAACGATATCTTCCTTATAATAATTCTTATCAAGAATACCATATACTGGAGAAATAATTGGTGTTGGTTTAAATATCTTTTTTTCTTCTGGCTCTTTATTCATCTTATTATATGCTTCTTTATAAGCCTCTTGATAATTACCTTTTCTTTGTTCTGGAAGAGGCTTACTTTCAACCTTTTTAACTGGTTTTGGTTCTTCTTTCTTGATGTCTTCAAAATCTTTATCATCAAAATATACAGGGAAAACAAACTTTTCTTCCTTTTTTAAACTAAGATTACTTGCCTTAATTGGATCATCTTCTATTTTTGCTTCTTCTCTTTTAATTACTTCTTTCTTAATTGGAGAAGGTATAGAAGTCTCTACTTTGGGAATTTCCTTTTTTACATGAGTTTCTTTTTTTACGGGAACCTCAATTTCTTCCTCTACTTCTTCTGTAAAAATATTTTTAAACTTATCTAATAACCCCATTTTAATTCACCTCTTCATTATTATTTGTTTCTGCATTTGTATCTTCACTTATACTATCTTGATTATCATCTTTATGTTCTTCATACTCGTTAATAGGTCCCTTTGGTGTAAAAACATCATATTTTTCTTCCCTATTAACTAGATAATCTTCATTTAACATTAATTTTATAACATTATGATTGAATTTTATTGTCGATAATATGTATGAACAATTTAAAACTGCATCATTTATTTGATCTTTATCAACAAGAGTTTCAATTCTAGCATAATTATACATAAATTTTATCAAATATTTATCATCATATTTATCAATTTGTAAATAACCAGTTTTGTTATTTAAATTAATATATTTAGAATAATAAGAATCTTTATTTTCTACATACTCGTATTTAGACTGATAATAATAATTAACAATATCAACATATAAATAGTAATATGTACCATTTGAATATAATTTATCGTTTAATTCATCAGTATCAATATAAGTTACACCACCTGGGACATAATACTTATACCCTTTCCCAACACGATTATATAGTTTGTTTTCTTTAGTTAGTATGATATTAATAGTATTATCAATATCCGTTGTATCTATTCTAACAACTGTACAACCTGTTACTATAAAGAATAGAGAAAATAATATTATTAACTTTTTCATTGTTCACCACTCTTACAATAAGTATATCAAAAAATAAAAAGAAAAAAAAGTTTTTCCTTCTTATTCATGTAAAGTTTTGTATACATTACTTTGTTACATCAATTTTATAAATACATTTTCCTTGATTTTTAAACTTTTCCTCATATTCTGTTTCAATATTATTTATAGGGTTATTATTGTGTAAATCAAGTGACAATTCATTTATTTTATAACCATTATTATTAAAAGATATTATGGAATACTCAAATAATCCCATATTATCCGTTTTTTGAATAATATGATAATTTGGTTTTGTAATGAATTCATATTTTTCTAAAAAAATGGGACTAGTTAATCTGCGATGTGCATGTCTTTTTTTAGGCCATGGATCAGAAAAATTTAAATAAATAGTTTCAATTTCATGTTCAAACACATCTTGTATATTAGTCGCATCCATTCTAATTAATTTTAAATTAGAAAGTGATTTTTCTTCTATTTTCTCTACTGCTCTTACCATAACACTATCATATTTTTCAATACCAATAAAATTAATATTTGGATAGTTTAAGGCATTTTCATAAATAAATTTCCCCTTCCCCATACCAATTTCAATATAAATAGGATTATTATTATTAAATAATTTATGCCAAACACCTTTATATTCAGCAGGATTTTTAATAACAAATTCACTCTTTTCTATTTTTTCACTAGACCCTTTTATATGTTTTAATCTCATAATATACCTCCATCTTCATATTAATATATCATAATTAATAAGCACAAATCAATTATATATGCATATAATTAATTAGAACAATAAAGGAGGATAAAATGAAAAAAGATAGAAATTGTGGTATGACACCATATCCCGTTTACTCTGGATATCAAACAATGCCCGCTATGCCAATTCCAAATATGATGGCACCTATGCCAGGGGCTATGATAGGGCAAATGCCCACTTATCAAATGGATACAACAATGACTACTACTAATCAAGCACAAAATAGTAGTATTGATGGATTACAAAATCAAATCAATATGTTAGATCGTCGAATTACCAAATTAGAATCTATGGTTAATTCAACAAGTACTTTCAATACTAATTTTAGTGATTCCAATTATCATGTAATGTAAAGACCTTTAGGTCTTTTAATTTTAGGGAGGTAAAAATGAAATTTACTAAAATACATGGTCTCGGCAATGATTATATATATATTAATGATTTAGAAAGAAAGATAAATGAGCCTAATCAATTATCTAAAATATTAAGTGATAGACACTTAGGGATTGGTGCCGATGGTATCATTTTATTATTAAAGTCAGAAGTTGCTGATTTTAAAATGCGTATTTTTAATGCTGATGGGTCAGAAGCAGAAATGTGTGGTAATGGTATAAGAGGTCTGGCTAAATACATATATGAGCATCATTTATCAAAAAAAACTAAATTATTAATAGAAACAAATTGTGGTATTAAAGAAATTAATCTAAATGTTAAGAACAATAAAATCAGCGATATAACTGTTGATATGGGAAAATATTCTTTACTAAATAATGATATACCTGTTGTATATGAAAGTGATATTAACTGTATTAATAAGGAAATAGTTATTGATAACAATATTTTCTATATTACAGCTATTTCCGTTGGAAATCCTCACTGTGTTATTTTTGTAGATGATTTAAATAAAATAAATGTTAGTTATCTAGGCAATTTAATAGAAAATAATCCTATGTTTCCTCATAAAACAAATGTTGAATTTGTCCAAATAATTGATAAGAATAATATTATTATGAAAGTATGGGAAAGAGGTAGCGGTGAAACTTTATCATGTGGTACAGGTGCTACAGCAAGTGTAATTGCAGGAGTTATAACAAAAAGATTAAATAATGATTGTAATGTGCACATGCTTCATGGAATATTAAATATTTATGTTGATACTAAGGAAAACAAAGCTTATCTAACTGGTCCTTCAGAAAAGGTATTTGATGGCTCTATTAATACTAAAAAACTAATAAAGAAATAACTAGCACGTTATTTCTTTATTTTAGTAAGTACATCTTTCCATAAATTTTTAAGATTATCAAATGTTAATATATTATATACATCATCAATATCAACCCAAGTAGCATCTAAAAGTTCACTTTCTTGAATTCTAATATTTTCATTTTGGGGCTTAGCAATAAAATAAACTACCTCTTTATCTATAGTATCATTTACAACATATGACAATGAAAATCTTAAAGATTCATCCACCAAAACATCAATATTTGTTTCTTCCTTAGTTTCTCTAATAGCTGTTTCTACCTCTGTTTCATCCTCTTCAACATGGCCTTTAGGGAAACCATAAAAACCTTGTTTTTGCCTAATTACAAGAACCTTTCCATCACTAATACAAATCGTTCCACATGATTTTTCTTTCTTCATTTTCTTACTCCTCTCTATGTAAAAGTATAGCATTATTTCAAAAAATTTAAAAGAAAAAAGAGTTTATAACTCTTTAATCCATTAATTCATCTTCAAGTGCTTCTAAAGGTTCATCATCTAATATAGGAAACTCTAAATCATAATCTGTTTTCTTATATTTTTTAGCTCCTGTTCCAGCAGGAATTAATTTACCTATAATAACATTTTCCTTTAGACCATTTAAGTGATCTATCTTACCATGTATTGCAGCATCTGTTAAAATTCTTGTTGTTTCCTGGAATGATGCAGCAGATAAGAATGAATCTGTTTCAAGTGATGCCTTAGTAATACCAAGAAGAACTGGTCTACCTGTTGCAGGACGTTTTCCTTCTAGAATTAATTGTTTATTAATTTCTGTAAAGTGATTAATATTTACCATAGTACCTGGTAAGAATAATGAATCACCAGAATTAATTATCTTAATCTTAGAAATCATACGTTTTGCCATAACCTCAACGTGTTTATCAGAAATATCAACACCTTGAGAACGATAAACTTTTTGAATTTCAAGTAAAATATATTGTTGAACAGTAATTGGATCTGTTACAGCAAGCAATTCTTTTGGTGAAATTGCACCATGAGTTAATCTTTGACCTGCTTTAACCTCTTCACCTTTTTCAACAGCAAGTTTTGCTCCATAGTTAGATACATGTTCTTTTGTTTCAACATCATTTCTAACAGAAATAACAAATTTACCATTTTCCTCTTTTATATCACTTACAACACCATTTATTTCAGAAATAGTTGCTTTACCTTTTGGATTACGTGCTTCAAATAATTCTTGTACACGTGGTAAACCTTGAGTGATATCGTCTCCGGCAACACCACCAGTATTAAATGTACGCATTGTAAGTTGGGTACCTGGCTCACCTATTGATTGGGCAGCCATAATACCAACAGCTTCACCATTTTCAACAATAGCACCTGTTGCTAAGTTTCGTCCATAACATTTACGACATACACCATGTTCAGTTTTACAAGTAAGAAGTGTTCTAATTGGAACTTTTGTAATACCTGCTTTAATAATCTTATCAGCAAGATTTTCTGTAATATAGTCATTACGTTCACAAATAACTTCTTTTGTTTCTGGATTAATAATTTTCTTATTAGCATATCTACCGATAATACGATCAGCTAAACTTTCAATAACAGTGCCATCTTTTTCATTAATAAAGGCTTCTACAACAACACCTGATTCAGTACCACAATCTTCCTCTTTTACAATAACATCTTGTGATACATCAACTAAACGTCTTGTTAAGTAACCAGCATCGGCTGTTTTAAGGGCTGTATCAACGGCACCTTTACGAGCACCATGGGTTGATAAGAAGAATTCAGAAATACTAACACCTTCACTAAATGATGACTCAACCGGAATTTCCTCTGGCATACCATTTGGTTTATTAAATAATCCACGCATACCAACAAGTTGTGTATGTGATCCAATATCACCACGTGCCTTACTCATCATCATCATTGAAATAGGGTTATCACAATCTTTTTTAACCATTACTTCAAGTTCTTTTTGAATTGTCTTCTTAGCTTCAGTCCAAATAGAAATTACTTTATCATAACGTTCTTTTTCAGTGATTAAACCACGTCTAAATTGTTTATTAATTGTATCTACTTGTGCTTGACTGTCTCTTAATACTTCTGGTTTCTTTTCACTTTCCTTAATATCACTTATGGCAATACTAATTCCAGATTTAGTTGAATATTTAAATCCAATATCCTTTAATTTATCTAGCATAACAGATGTTTCTGTTGTTTGATATCTCTTATATATTTGAGCAATTAATTTACTTAATACACCCTTATTAAATGCTTCTACTAAAGGCATTTTAGCAACCTCGTCAGGAATATTTGATCCCTTTTCTAAGAAATATTTTGCAGGTGTAACCTTTTCAATATTTTCTGATGAACTATCATTAATATATTGGAAAGAATCTGGGAATATTTCATTAAAAATTAATTTACCTGGAGTTGTTACTAAATACTTATCAGCATAAGTATCTGGGAATAACTTATGTTTAAATCCTTTTACTGGAATAACAATTCTTGTATGAAGTGTTATTTCTCTTCTTTCATAGCTCATTAAAGCCTCGTCAGGATTTTTAAATACACGTGCTTCTCCCTTTAATCCAGCCTTTTCAATTGTGATATAATAATTTCCTAAAACCATATCTTGTGATGGGGTAACAATTGGTTTTCCATCCTTAGGCGATAAGATGTTATTAGCACCTAGCATTAATATTCTTGCTTCAGCTTGTGCTTCATCACTAATTGGAACGTGAACAGCCATTTGGTCACCATCAAAGTCGGCATTGAATGCTGCACAACATAATGGATGTAACCTTATTGAACGACCATTTACTAATTTTGGTTCAAATGCTTGAATACCAAGTCTATGTAATGTTGGAGCACGGTTTAACATGACAGGATGCTCTTTAATTTTTTCTTCAACGATATCCCATACACGTGGATCTTGATTTTCAATCATACGTTTTGCAGCCTTGATATTAGTTGCAATTTCTTTAGAAACTAAACCATTAATAACATGTGGTTTAAATAATTCAAGAGCCATTTCTTTTGGAATACCACACTCATACATTTTAAGTGATGGTCCAACAACGATAACTGAACGTCCTGAATAGTCAACACGTTTACCAAGTAGGTTTTGGCGGAAACGTCCTTGTTTACCTTTTAACATACTTGATAAAGACTTAAGTGGCCTATTACCAGCACCAATTATATTACGTCCTCTACGACCATTATCAAATAATGCATCTACTGCTTCTTGAAGCATACGTTTTTCATTTTGAATAATAATTGATGGAGCACCTAATTCCATAAGTTTCTTTAAACGATTATTACGATTAATTACACGACGATATAAATCATTTAAATCACTTGTGGCAAATCTACCACCATCTAGTTGAATCATTGGTCTAAGTTCTGGTGGAATAACAGGAAGTACATCAAGTACCATCCATTCAGGTTTATTACCAGACTCTAAGAAAGCATTAAGTACATCTAAACGTTTAATCAAACGAATTCTCTTTTGTGATGTTGAGTCTTTAATGTCCTCTATTTCTTTCTTAATTTCTTCAACTTCTTTAGCAATATCAACTTGAGATAATAACTCTTTAATTGCTTCTGCACCCATACCTACTCTAAAGGTATTTCCATATTTTTCATAATAGCTTCTGTATTCTTTATCACTAATTATTTGTTTTTTCTCAAGTGGTGCAGCACCTGGGTCTAAAACAACATATGATACAAAGTATAATACCTCTTCCAAGTCTCTTGGAGACATATCTAGTACAAGGCCCATACGAGATGGAATACCCTTAAAGAACCAAATATGTGAAACTGGAGTTGCAAGTTCAATATGTCCCATACGTTCACGACGTACTTTTGAGCGTGTTACTTCTACTCCACAACGATCACACACAATATTCTTATATCTTAATCTTTTATATTTACCACAAGCACATTCATAGTCCTTTGTTGGTCCAAAGATTTTTTCACAGAATAATCCATCACGTTCTGGTCTTAATGTACGATAATTTATTGTTTCAGGTTTTTTTACCTCTCCATAAGACCAAGCCCTGATTTTTTCAGGAGAGGCAATAGATATTTTAATTCCTTCAAAATTATTAACGTCCATTATTCCTCATCCTCCTTAAAATCATCTTCAAATTCATCTTCAAATTCACTATCTTCTTCATAATCAGAATCAGGTTCTGAAGCAATTTCCTCTAAATCAGGTGCTTCTTCTAATTCTTGACCATTTAAGAATGAATCTTTTTCTTCTTCTTCAAGGTCTTTTAATTCAACCAATTTTCCTTCATCATTTAATACAGTAATATCAAGTCCTAAAGCCTGGAACTCTTTAATAAGTACTCTAAATGATTCTGGTATACCTGGATTTGGTATTTCTTCACCTTTAACAAGTGCTTCATATACCTTAACACGTCCAAGAACATCATCAGACTTAACAGTCATCATTTCTTGAAGAACATGAGCAGCACCATAAGCATATAATGCCCAAACTTCCATTTCTCCAAATCTTTGTCCACCAAATTGAGCTTTACCTCCAAGTGGTTGTTGTGTAACTAATGAATAAGGTCCAGTAGAACGTGCATGTAACTTATCATCAACCATGTGGTGAAGCTTAATCATATACATAACACCAACACTTATACGATTATCGAATTTTTCACCAGTTCTACCATCGTATAATACAGCCTTTCCATCTTCTGGAAGACCTGCTTCTTTTAAAGCATCAACAATTTCTTCTCTTGTTGCACTTGAGAATACTGGTGTAGCAACGTGAATATTAAGTGTTTTTGCTGCCATACCCAAATGCATTTCAAGTATTTGTCCTATATTCATACGTGATGGAACACCAAGTGGGTTAAGTAAAATATCAACTGGTCTACCATCTTCCATATATGGCATATCTTCTTCTGGTAAAATAAGGGAAATAACACCTTTGTTACCATGACGTCCAGCCATTTTATCACCAACAGAGATTTTACGTTTTTGTGCAATATATACACGTACCATCTTAAATACACCTGCTGATAATTCATCTGTATCTTCTTTTGTGAATATTTTTACATCATGAACAATACCCTCACCACCATGTGGAACACGAAGTGATGTATCTCTTACCTCACGAGTTTTTTCACCAAAGATAGCATGTAATAATTTTTCCTCACTAGTAAGCTCAGCCATTCCTTTAGGAGTAACTTTACCAACTAATATATCATCATCTTTTACCTCAGTACCAATACGAACAATACCATTCTCATCAAGATTTTTACGTGCATCTTCACCAATATTAGGTATATCTCTCGTAAATTCCTCTGGTCCTAATTTTGTATCACGACATTCAATTTGATAATCTTCAATATGGATTGAAGTATAAACATCATCTTTTACTAATCGTTCATTTAAAATAACAGCATCCTCATAGTTATAACCATCAAAGTTCATAAAAGCAACAGTTACGTTTCTACCAAGGGCCATTTCACCTTTATCAGTACTTGGTCCATCTGCAATAACTTCATCACGAGTTACCTTATCTCCAAGTCTTACAATAGGTACTTGATGATAACATGTACCATTATTACTTCTTTCAAAGCCATTTAGATAATATGTATCGCTACCACCAACCGTTTTAACAACTATCTTTTTAGCATCTACATAATCTACAATACCATCTGCTTTAGCAATAACAACAGCACCTGAATCTCTTGCGGCAATCGCTTCGATACCAGTTCCAACAAGCGGAGCCTCTACTTTTAGTAACGGAATTGCTTGACGTTGCATGTTTGAACCCATTAGGGCTCTTTTTCCATCATCATGTTCAAGGAATGGAATACCTTGTGTTGTAATAGATACAACTTGTTGTGGAGATACATCTGTATAATCTACTTGTGCAGGTCCTACAATCGCATTTCCTCCACGATATCTTACATTGATACGTTCATCAATTAATTCATTATTTTCGTTAACATTAACAGTTGCTTGTGAAATATAATAATCTAATTCTTCATCAGCTGTCATATAAACTATTTCATCTGTTAATTTTTTATTAACTACTTTACGATATGGAGTCATAATAAATCCATAATCATTTACCTTTGCATAACTTGCAAGTGATGTAATAAGTCCAATGTTTGGTCCTTCTGGTGTTTCAATAGGACAAAGTCTACCGTAGTGACTTGGATTAACATCACGTACATCCATACCTGCTCTATCACGAGAAAGTCCACCAGGTCCTAATGAAGATAATCTTCTCTTATTTGAAAGTTCAGCAATTGGGTTTGTTTGATCCATGAATTGTGATAACTGACTACTACCAAAGAATTCTTTAATAGCCGCAGTAAGTGGTCTAATATTAATAAGTGATTTTGGAGTTACTTCACCAATATCTTGTGTAGACATTCTATCACGAATAACTCTTTCAATACGAGAAACACCAATTCTAAATTGATTTTGCATAAGTTCTCCAACTTGACGAACACGTCTGTTAGATAAATGATCAATTTCATCATAATTACCAATATTAGAAAGTAAATTTAAATAATAAGATACGGCTGCATAAATATCAGAAATAGTAAGTCTCTTAACATCAATTGATTGATCATTACCAATAATATTAATTACTTTACTAGAATCAGTCTTATCATATACTTTTATAACTTGTACTTTATTATATGTATCAAGTTCATTATTAATAGGTACTTCTCTTAAACCATAGCCAGCAGCTAAAACAGTCTTTAATTGTTCTAAATTTTCTTTAGTTATAGTTGTACCTTTTTCAAATATAACTTCTCCGTCTTTAGTTATATTTTCTGCTAAAGTTAAACCAAGTAAACGGTCTACAACATTTAGTTTTTTATTAAATTTATATCTACCTACTTTAGCTAAATCATAACGGAATGAATCAAAGAATCTTGTAATTAATTGGTTCTTTGCACTATCCAAAGTAGAAGGTTCTCCTGGACGAAGTTTTGAATGAATATCAATCAATGCTTCATCAGTATTTTTATTTGCATCCTTTTCAATTGTTTTAACGATATAAGAATCTTCGCCAAATAAATCAATAATATCTTGATCATTTGATAAACCTATAGCCCTTAAAAGTGTTGTAACAGGAACTTTTCTAGTACGATCAATACGTACATAAATAATATCCCTAGCATCAGTTTCAAGTTCTAGCCATGTACCTCTTGTAGGTATAATTTGTGATGCAACAACTAGTCTACCATTTTTATCAATGTTCTTTGTAAAATATACACTTGGAGAACGAACTAATTGTGATACAATAACACGTTCTGCACCATTAATAATAAATGTTCCAGCATCAGTCATTATAGGCATATCGCCTAAATAAATTTCTTGTTCTTTTACCTCACCTGTTTCACCATTAAATAGTCTTGTCTCAACTTTTAATGGAGCAGCATAAGTTGCATATCTTTCCTTACAACCTTTGATAGAATATCTAGGTTCTTCAAAAGAGTATTTACCAAATTCAAGTTTTAAATTTCCTGTAAAACTCTCAACTGGAGAAATATCATTAAATACTTCTTCAATACCCTCTGTTATAAACCAATCATAAGATTTTTTTTGAATCTCTAATAGATTGTTTAGTTGGATTGCATTTTTTGTTTTTGCATAATTTCTTCTTTCACGATGGTCACCAAATTTTTCAACAGTATAAGCCACAATTTCACCCCTATAACTATATTATATAAAAGCATATAAACGTATAAAAACAGTATACGCCACCAATTTATAATTTTATCAAACACTTATCAAATTGTCAATTAGTATGAACGCAAATTATAAAAAAACCTTTATTTTTTTCTACAACCTCTGCTCTATACTTATTATTTAAATCTGTAAGCATTGATTTTGCCCCTTGATTTTTATTAATAACAAACCAAAGTTCTCCTTTTTCTTTTAAATGTTCCATAGATCCAAAAATAATATTATATAATTTTTCTTTCCCTACTCTAATAGGTGGATTAGTAATTATATAATCATATTTTTTATCAACATTGTTAAAAGCATCACTTTCAAAAATAGAAACATTAACACTATTTAATTTAGCATTCTTTGTAGCAAGTTTTAAACTTCTAAGGTTAATATCAATCATATCAACGCTAACCTCATGTGTACTTTTTAAATAAATGCCAATTGGTCCATAACCACATCCAATATCTAAAACATCACCTTGTATATAATCTGGTAATGTCTCAAGTAAAGTTCTCGTCCCAAAGTCAAGACCTTTCTTAGAAAAAACTCCATTATCAGTTATAAATGTAAATGGTTTATTTTTAATAATAACTTTCGTTTTTCTCTCTTCACTCTGAACTTTTTTATCATTTTCAAAATAATGACTCATATTAACCTTCAATTCTAATCTTTTTTATACAAATATATAAAAACGGTTAAAGCCCATACTAATTTTTCTATTAGTATAGGCTAAACATATATTAAACCGTAATTATTTTAATTCAATTGTAGCGCCTGCTTCTTCAAATTTAGCTTTCATTTCGTTAGCTTCATCTGTAGAAACATTTTCTTTGATAACTCCACCATTATCAGCGATAGCTTTAGATTCTCCTAAACCTAATCCTGTAATTTCTTTGATTAATTTGATAACAGCAAGTTTGTTAGCACCAGCAGCTTTAAGTGTTACGTTAACACTGCTTGGTCCTTCTTCAACAGCTCCAGCAACAGGTGCAGCAGCAACTGCAACAGCACTTGGATCTACGCCAAATTCCTCTTTCATTGCATCTACTAATTCTTTAACTTCAAGAATAGTCATTTCTTTAATTGAATCAATAATTTCTTTTGTACTTAATTTTGCCATTTTATATTCCTCCCTTTAATTAATTATTTTCTAAATTTTGACTATGTAAGTCAAGACAAATTGCAAAATCTTTAACAGTTTGCATTAAGCCACCAGCAAGCATAGTAAGTAATTGTTCTCTTGATGGTATATTTGCAAGTGTATTTAACATTGCTTGATCAGCAACAGTTCCATCAACAAATCCAATTTTCATTTCAAGTTTTTTTGTTTTATTTGCAAAATCATTTAAAACTTTAATTGGAGCAATTGCATCAGTACCAAAAGCTAACGCTTTAGGTCCTTGTAATTCTGTATCGAAATCAATTTTTAATTCATCCATTGCTCTCTTAGCAAGTGTATTTTTATAAATTTTGAAATCAGAACCATTTTTTCTTAACTCTTTTCTAAGTTCATTAGTTTCAGAAACTGTAAGTCCTTGGTTTTCAAATAATACAACGCATGATGAATTCTTTGTTTTTTCAATAATTTCTTCAACAGTTTGTTGTTTTCTTTCGATTATTTTCTTATTTGCCATGTTACACCTCCTCATTTTCTAGTGCTACTTGTAAAAAAAGTTCCCACAAATAATGCGTAGGAACTCTCAAAAAACTTATATCAATAAGTTCCTCGGTAGGAAATTTAAGCTTTCGCTCCTACTGTCTACGGCACTATATATTTCTTTCAAACAAATTCATTATAACATAATATTAATTAAATGTCAAAACTATTTGAATCTATTTTTACTCCTGGGCCCATTGTTGTTGAAACAGAAATGTTTTTAACGTATTTTCCTTTAACAACTGCTGGTTTTGATTTTAATATAAGTGAAACAAAAGCATCTAAGTTTTCGATTAATTTTTCATTATCGAATGATACTTTTCCTATGATAGCATGAACATTTCCATAACTATCTGTACGATATTCAACACGTCCTTTTTTAACTTCAGCAACTGCTTTAGCAGTATCTGTAGTTACAGTACCAGTCTTAGGGTTTGGCATTAAACCTTTAGGTCCTAATATTTTACCAATTTTACCTAATGCAGGCATCATATCTGGTGTAGCTATCATAACATCAAAACCAAACCAATTCTCTTTTTCGATTTTTTCAAGCATATCAGCATCACCTACAAAATCAGCACCAGCTTCTTTTGCAGCCTTAGCTGCATCTCCCTTAGCAATTACTAATACAGTTTTAGTTTTACCAGTACCATTAGGTAATACTAAAGCTCCTCTTAATTGTTGGTCTGCTTTTTTTGTATCAAGATTTAATCTCATAGCAATTTCAACAGAAGCATCAAACTTCGTTGTACTTGTCTTTTTAACTAAATCAATTGCTTCTTCTTTAGTATAAAGTTTGTTTCTTTCTACTAAAGCACTAGCAGCAGTATATTTTTTACTTTTATTCATATTTTCCTCCTTGTGGTATATTAGCGGAAGCGCATTATTCCTCCCACATAGGTTAAACCTATATGTATATTTTATTAATTATTATTCTTCTACTTGAACACCCATGTTGGCTGCTGTACCTTCAACAGTCTTCATAGCTGCTTCAACATCATAACAATTTAAATCAGGTAATTTAATTTCTGCGATTTCTTTAACTTGTTCTTTTGTTAATTTCCCAATAACTTCATTCTTACCTTTAGTTGAACCTTTTTGAACTTTAGCAGTTTTCTTAATTAAGAATGCAGTTGGCGGAGTTTTAATTACAAATGTGAAAGTTCTGTCTTCATAAACAGTAATTTCAACTGGTAATATATCTCCTATTTTATCTTTAGTTGCATCATTATATTTAGTACAAAATTCTCCTAAATTAATACCTGCAGGTCCTAACATTGTTCCAACTGGTGGAGCTGGTGTAGCTTTTCCAGCAGGAAGTTGTAACTTTAATTGTTTAGTTATTTTTTTAGCCACGAAAAACACCTCCTATATTTTTTTTCGCGAGTGGTCCATTCGCTTTTAATTTTTTTATAATGCTCCCACTTAAAAATCTATATTTAACAAATATAGCAACACAATAATAGCACATATCACTTTATTTGTAAATATCCAAGCCTTAAATTCTCTCAATTTCTGTTAATGGTAATTCAACAGTTGTTTCTTGACCAAATAAATCAAGAGCAATTTCTACCTTTTGAGTAGTCTTATCAATATTTTTAACTTTACCAACCATAGATGCAAATGGTCCGCTAATTACTTTAACAGCATCATCTACATTTAAATTATTACCAATTTCAAGTCTAGATATACCCATACTTCCTAGTATCTTATCTACCTCGGCTGGTGTTAATGGAAATGGTTTAGCACCCTTTCCTGATGATCCAATAAATCCTGTTACACCTGGTGTATTACGAACAATAAACCATGCTTCATCACTCATAACCATTTCAACAAGTATGTATCCAGGGAACATTTTTTTTGTTCTCTCTTTTTGTTTTCCATCTTTGATTTCAATTTCTTTTTGTTCAGGAACGACAACTCTATATATATAGTCTTCCATTCCCATTGAACTTGCACGCATTTCTAGTTTTTCTTTTACTTTATTCTCATGTCCAGAATATGTATTAACAACATACCATTCTTTTTGCATTATCTATTCACCAACATCTTTAATCCAGCTAGAATTGCGTCTGATGCTATAAAGAATATTGCAAAGAAAACTACGAATGAAATTGTTGCCACAGAATATTTAATCATATCCTTTTTACTAGGCCATTTTACTTTTTTTGTTTCTTTCTTGATTTCTACAAGAGAATCATGAATTTTACTCATTCTTTCCACCTACTTTATTATTTTCTTTCAAATAAAAAACACTTTTAAGTGCTGATATAAATATAGCACATATTTATTATTATTGTCAATATTGCATGATATATTTTATGTCAAAATAAATTATTACATAATGCTTGATGAAAAAATAATATAAACTATATCTATATTATATTTTATATCAATCTAAATATAACAAAAAAATATTATAATCACGATATGTAACTATAATATTCCTTATTATTTACCTGTTTCTTCTTATTTCTGCTTTAATTGTATTAGAAGAATTAGTACCTTTAATGCTACTTACAAATTCGTTATATATAGGATCTTTTAAAGCCTCTTCCTTTGTAATAACACCACTATTAATTAAATTACAAAGTATCAAGACTCTATTTGTCTTATTAGATTCATTTACGCTTCTTTGTAAATCATGAATTGCTTGCTTTAAATAACCAATTGTTGAACTATCTACCATAATAATACCCCCTTAAGTGCCTCATATACTAACACATTAAAGAACGTTTGTAAAGTCTTTTATTATTTATCCTATATATTTCATATATTTATTTAGGTGAGTTTAATGAAAAAAATATATATAACTATAATTATTATGCTTATATTAATCATTCTTTGTTTATGTTATTTTTATAAAAATAAAAGTTATCTAAAATACACAACAGTAAATGTTAACTTAGATAAAGAGAATAAAATTAGTTCTATCGATGATGACCATAAAAATATTGTTAAAGTATATTTTCCTATTACTAATTATCCAAAATTAGATCAAAAAGTAGAAAAAGAAATTGAAAAATGTGTAAAAGAATTTAAAGATGGAATAACTAATTACTCCATTCAAAGAGATATTTATTATACATTATATATTAATTATGATAGATATGATTATAAAAACTATATTTCTATTGTACTTAATATTGAAACATTCTTAGGTGGAGCACACCCAGACCACATTATCAAAACAATTGTTTTTGATAAAGATAAGAATAAAATTATAACGATCGATGATTTAATAACGGAAAACAAAAATATTTTAAATGAATTATCTGATATTTCTAGAGAAAAATTAAGAGAAAATGAAAAATTTAGTAATAGCCAGTTTAATCTAGATATGTTTAACGATGGTACAAAACCCATTCATGATAACTATACTAACTTTGCTTTTACTGATAAAGGATTAAAACTATATTTTAGTTATTATCAAATTGCCCCATATTATTATGGTTCTACTAGTATTATTATTCCATATAAAGATTTAAAATTAAAAGAGTGATTATTTGTCACTCTTTAATATATCTCTTGCAGCAATTAACCCTGTTGCAGCTGCCGTTACAATATTACCAGCTTTCCCGGCTCCATCACCAATAAAATAAATATTATGATTATCAAGTTTCATATGATTATTTGTTGTAATTTCATTACTAAAGAATTTTATTTCTGGACCATACAAAAGAGTTTCACCGTTATTTACACCAGGTATTATTTTATCAAGTGTTTCAAGACCTTCTAAGATATTTTTAATAATACGATGTGGAAGTACAAGAGCAAGGTCTCCTGCTACTACGTCTTTTAATGTTGGCTCTATAAAACCTTTTTTTATACGTTCCATATTACTCCTTCTACCAAGTTTTAAATCGCGAAGAGTTTGAACAATTGGCTTTCCGGCACCAAGAGTATTGGCTATTTTAGCAATACATTCTCCATATTCACGTGTATTAGTAACTGGTTCTGTTAAGTTTACTTTAGATATAAAGGCAAAATTTGAATTATTCGATTTAATATCTTTTAAAGCATGCCCATTTACGCAAATATATCCATTATAATTTTCTTTGGCTACAAAGCCACCAGGATTGGTGCAAAAAGTTCTTATTTCATCATTATATGTTTCCGTTTTTATAAAAATAGTTGGATCATATATAACATTAGTAATTTGTTCTAATATTTCTTTCCTAACCTCTACTCTAACACCAATTTCAATACTCTGTGATACATAATCTATTTTATACTTATCAGCAAGTTCTTGTACCCATTTTGCACCTGTCCTACCAGGAGCAACAATGACATATTTAGTATTTACTGTATCTTCCTTTTTACCTTTTTTATATGAAACAGTATAAAGCTCGTTATCATCATTAATATCAAATACACTTGCACCATCAATAACCGTTACACCATTACTCTTTAAATAATCAGTAAAATTTTGTATATATCTAGGTAATTTATCACTTCCTAAATGTTTTTGCTTTATAACAAGTAAATTAGCTCCTACCTTTGCAATTTCCTCTTTTAATCTAAGTGCTTCATCCATATTAGTAGGATATACTTTTGAATCCATACCAAATTCATTAAAAATCTTTTCTGTATCATCAATTAATTTATTTGCATCGCTTATATCCATATATTTAAACAAATCTGATTTACCGATTTTAGGTATAAAATTTAACTTGCCATCAGAAAATGTTCCTGCCCCACCATATCCTGATAATATAGCACATGGATTACAATTTAAACATTTGCCATCCTTGTTCTTATTCATCCGGAGTTTGCCACCTTTAAATTTAATAAAAATTTCACAAAGGCTTATTTTTAAGTCTTTTTCTCTTGCCTTTTATTTGC
>OKXB01000610.1_pt1 | contig 43100 bp, 38 predicted proteins | sample 1601731 | NCBI WGS metagenome assembly OKXB01 (sample SAMN04414077, study PRJEB24778) | human gut metagenome | material: faecal | host: Homo sapiens
CATTATCACTTATCTCTTTAGCTTCATGCATTTCTTTAAGTAATTTCATATCAGGATTCTCTATCGTAAAGTACATTATAATAGTAATAAAAGTTTCAGTAGCTGTTATTAATAACAAACCTGGTTTTTGTTTTTGAATAATTACTACTATTACTGTTAAAATAATAAATAAAATTACTGGAATACATTTTTTACTTTTTAAAATTTCTACATTTTTTATAATTAAAACAATCCATATAACAATTAATAAAGCTGTTAAAGCATAAATAAGATTAGCTGAAGGACCAAATGAATAAACAATTTTATTTTCATTATGATAATATAGTGGTAAATAATAAATAATTGCCATCAATAAGAAATATAAGAAGTAAATAAGAAATTTAAATTTATCAGTAACCCTACTAACTTTTTTATCAGCTTTATTTATAATAACAACTATATAATATGTAAAAAATAATTCCCAAGTTATAAAAAATATTAAAAGTGTTTTTGATACAAAATCATTTACAAAAAACAAGTAATCTTTATAAAGTATTGTAAAATAACATAGTATGGCAAACATAACATTAAGAAAATTCGTTATAACCATTTTTGAATAAGTTTTTGTTTCAAGTGAACGAATATTTTTTCTTCTAAAATATATAATCACCAGCATCAAACTATAAAAAAAACTTAATATTGTAAAAAAATTATTAGCCATTTAATATCACCATACCCTAATCAAATTATATCATGAATATAAAAAAAAGAAAATAAGTTTTTTGTCTTATTTTCTTCTAACTCTCTTTTTAACATTCTTATCAGTTTTATCAAATATATAAAATGACTTTTGAGAATTTTCATCTACTATTAATTCATCTAACTTTCTTGATACTTCTTTAGTTAAGTTAATATAATCTACTTTACCATTTGAAGTATATGGTATTTTATCTACAACCACATAATACTTAGCTCTATCACGAGGTTGTAAATTTTTCTTACATTTTACTTCTATCTTTTTTAGTAATTGTTCTTTATCTTTATCAGTCAAAACACTCTTAGTTAATATACAATCAGCAGCCATACTACCATGAGCATAACTCTTACTAGGAACTCCTACTACTACTGAATTTCTAACTTCATCAAATGAATTAGATATACTTTCTATTTGATTACTAGGAATATTATGTCCATCAGGTCTTACTACTATTCTCTTTTCTCTACCTTTAAAATACAAACTTCCATCTTGAAATATAGAGAATATATCACCTGTATTAATCCATTTATTACCTTGTCCATCCACATAAACAACTTTATTAGTAGCTTCTTCTTTCTTATAATATCCAAGTGTCATAGTAGGAGAACTTATAAATAACGTACCCTCTTCACCATATCCAAGTTCTACTTCATCAATATCATATCTAGCATTATCATCTTTAATAGTTTTCAATATTTTAACATTATTTTTAGATAATGGTATTCCTACACTACCTATATTATTAATTCCATCAGTTTTAGTAAATGTTCCACAAGAAGCAATCTCAGTCATACCCCATCCTTTACATATTTGAGCATTGCTATTACGAGATGCAAAAAATTTTCTTGCTTGTCTTTCTATTTCAGCATCCAAATGATCTCCACCTATAATCATTCCTTTTAAGAAAGATAAATTATTTTTATAATTCATAAGTATTGTCAAAAAGTTAGGAACTCCCATAATATACTCTGGATGATATTTATCAATTAATTTACTTAGCATCTTAGGAGCCTTATCCAAAGTAAAATTAGGTATCATTAATAAATGTTGTCCTTGACATAACATATCATGCATTCCTATTACTAATCCATAAGCAATAAATGGTGGCATAATCAACAAGAACTTATCTCCTACTTTATTTTTTAATGATTCATGTTGAAAATGAGCAAGTCCTACAAATGATTTATTACCAAGCATTACTCCCTTTGGATCTCCTGAAGTACCACTAGTATATTCAATAACCGCCAAGTCTTCACCCTTAGTATTAACAGTTTCTATTCTTTGAGCATTCTTATCAAAAAATTCTTCCCATTTAGTAAATTTACTCTTCTTAAATTTATTAATAAATCTAATAATTGGATTACCATGAGATAACATTGGAGATACTGATACAACTTTCTCTAAACTAACCTTAGGTAATATCTTTTCAATTTTTTTCTCTATTTTATCAATAACAATAGCATACTTAGATTCAGCTTTATTAATGTATTCAGTAATTAACTGTGGATTAATTCTAGGATCAATCATATTAACTACTGCTCCTATTTTATTAAGCGCATATATTGTATATATTGTCTCAGGTAAATATGGCATACTAACACTAACTTTGTCATATTCTTTAACTCCATCTTTAACTAGTGATGCTGCTGTTATTTCAATATTTTCAATTAATTCACGATAAGTAATCTTCTTACCAAAATATTCTATTGCTATATTATCTAAATTATTCTTAGAATATTCCAATAAATCTTGATACATACTTCTATCATTTATATCACTAAGTATATCTTCATCAGTATACTGTCCTAACCAAGGCTTATCTATACTAGCTTGCCCTATCATTGGACCATATAATTCTCCCAATGACATTTTTTTCAAATATAAATTTCTTAATTTTTTCTCTTCATTTGATAAATTATTAATTTTTTCTTTTAATTTAATTAAATCTTCTTTTTTCATCCAAAAACCTCACTTAACCAACATATTATATCTATGTATTAATAAATTCATAAGAATTAACCTCAACATAATTTTTATAAACCCTATTATACCATATTTTTAAGAAAAAGATAAGCAAATAGATTATTTATCACTAAATATATCTTCTCTCTTAATAATATTCTTATCAATCTTCTCTAATAATTCTTCCTTCTTAATAGGTTTAATTAATATATCACTAAATCCCATCTTCAAGTATTCTTCATTATATTCATACTTATTATCTTTACTAAGAAGTATTACTGGTATATTGAAGTTTCTTATTTTTTTAAGACTCTCAAGCATCTCTTCTCCAGTAATCGTATTTAATTCTTCATCTAATAATATTCAAAAAAAGAGAATAAACTATTGTTATTCTCTACAAACTATTTTTCTAATTTTCTTACTTTAGAGTTTTTCTCTTTCTCATACTCTTCAAAAGCCATCTTTTTAAGTAATTCATAATTAATCTTTTCAGCAGCTTCTGTTCTTGGTAAAGTATCTAAAAAGCTAACTGATTCAGGTATTTCATAATCTTTCAAAGTAACACTTTCCTGTGTAGTTATATCATAAAATGTTTCGTGACATTTATTAATTATATATTCTTCAGTTTCTTTAGTAGGCATTACTCCATCTTTAAGTACTACATAAGCCTTACATTTATATAAACTCTCATCATTAGGTTTAGGAACAATAGCACAACTATCAACTATATCTATATTAGAAACTACTAATTGTACTAACTCACAATATACTTTATTTAAAGTATTTATAATAAAGAATCTAGAAGATCTACCTATAAGAGTGAAATATCTATCTTCATCTAAATATCCAATATTACCAGTCTTATAATATCTTTCTCCATTAATTGTTGTCATTACTTCTTCAGTTTTTTCAGGTTCTCCATAATATCCTTTAAATACATGTTTACCTGAAGTACATAAAACTCCAGTCTCTCCATATTTCACTTCTTCCATTGTATCTGGATTAACTATTAAATATTTTGGACCAACTACTAATTGCCCTACTGTTTCAGGACGATATGGCACATTCATTGCATTAGTACTACAACCCAAAGTCTCTCCAGTACCTGAAGAATTACTAATTGTAGCATTTGCTCCATGTTCTTTAAAGAATTCAATTGCAACATGTGATTGATTAACTGATAAATAATCACCACCTGACAAATATATTTTAAGACCAGGAAGTTTTTGATCTTTTGGTAAATTTCTCTTTGTAAGTTCTAAATGAGCTGGACTACCAAATACTAAATGTGGATTTTTACTATAATAGTAAGCAATATTATCAGGACTTAAATTTGGTGTTAAAATTACTTCCCTACCACTCAAAAATGTTTGTAATACTGAAGCTCCAAATCCATATGGATACATAAATGGTACTACATTCATCCAACGAGAATCATCAGGAGTAACTTTAAGAACATGTGTAGAATTTTTTAGATATATACAAGAAGCAATTAAATTTTCGTTTGTAAAAAGTAAGCTTTTAGCTTTACCAGTAGATCCACTAGTGTATAATATTAATGCATCTTGCTTTCCACCAAAACTCTTTCCAATTCTCCCTTTTTGATAACTTCCAACTCTCTCTAATTCATGAAAATCTACATTATCATTATTTCCTATACTATAACCATTACTTTGATTAAAATCTCTATTATTTCTTAATTTCTCTCTCATTGTAATTATATGTTTAACTTTAGTATCTTTCTTTATCTCTTCATCATAAATACTCATATTATCAGTATTTATAAATATTGGTGATTCATATAAATTCAAATATCTTTTAGTTTCTTCAATTGAAGCAAGTGGATTCAAATATGTAACTGTAGCTCCAATCATATTAGCAGCCTTAAATACTGGAATAGCCTGGTAATAATTAGGCATAGACACAGTAATAATATCTTTAGGTTTTACTCCTAATTCAAGTAATGCTTTAGCTACTATCAAACTGTCTTTCTTAAAATCATTTACATCCACTCTCAAATCCAAACAATCTACTATATTATGATTTCCCTGTAACATAAACATTAAGTCTAGTATTTGAGAAAAAGTCATTGATGGAATAATTGGATGCCTTTCAAAAAATGTTGTTCCTTTCAAATGTGTCTTATCAACACTAGGATACCCTGTTTCTTTTTTCATACTGTCCCCCCACAAGACGACTATTCTACAATAATCTATCTTTATTTGTATACATATACCCTATTTTCTTTTTTTTAAGCCATATTCTATCATAAATAACTATATATTTCAAATATTATTTAATTTTCTTTTTACTTTTATTACACCAATATCTTGATCATTTATCATATAACGATGAATATAATTAGCTACTATCCACTTAGATTGTATAATACCAAATGCCATATAATTATTTATTCCTTGCATTTTACTATCTTTTAATTTTCTATAATTATCTAACATAAATTCTAAATCATAACTTATTTTCTCTTCAAATATAGAAAGATTAATTTCTCTTATAAATTTTTGTACTAATTCTATTCCTTCTATTATTTTAGTATCCCCTTTAACCATTTCTTTCTTAACACTATCTTTATAGATATCTAATCTTTGACAAATACCTAATGCTATATCACTAAGTTTATTTGCTTCTTCATTATTTACTTCCATTTTACTACCCTCCACTTTTATTTTACACGGAGTTTATTTTAAAGTAAAGAAAAACACTAGAATTTTACATTTCTAGTGTTTAATTAATTATCCATTTATTTGTTTCATTACTTCATCAGCAAAGTTTTCTTCTCTTTTTTCCATTCCTTCGCCAACTTCATATCTAACAAATGAAAGTATTTCACTACCTTTAGATTCAACATATTTATTAACTTTCATTTTATTTTCTTTAATAAATCCTTGATCTACTAAACAAACTTCTTCATAATACTTATTAATTCTACCATTAACAATCATATCAATCTTATTAGGATCTAATCCTTCATTTTCAGCTTGTTCTTTTAAGATAGTTCTTTCTTTATCTAATACTTCTGCAGGAACCATATCTCTATTTAAATAAAGTGGTTTCATAGCAGCTATTTGCATAGCTACATCTTTAGCAACTTCTTCATCTTTAGTAAGAACACAAAGTGCTACTATCTTTCCACCCATATGTGAGTAAGTTCCAAATACTTGACTATCTTCTTTTTCTACTATTTGGAATCTTCTAAAAGATAATTTTTCTCCAATAGTAGAAGTCTTTTCAATAACTAACTCTTCAATAGTTTTACCTTCATGAGTTAATTTATTTGCTTCTTCTACTGTACTAACTTCATTATCAAGTAAAGTATCAGCAATAATATTTACTAATTTTTGGAATTCTTCATTCTTAGCTACAAAGTCAGTTTCTGAATTTACTTCAACGATAACTGCTTTATTTCCTTTTATTTTAGAAATAGCTAATCCTTCAGCTGCTATTCTAGATGCTTTTTTAGCTGCTTTAGATATACCTTTTTCTCTAAGCCATGTAATAGCATCTTCCATATTTCCATTAGATGCTTCAAGTGCTTTCTTACAATCTAACATTCCAGCACCAGTAGCTTCTCTTAATTCTTTAACCATGCTTGCACTAATCATGTTTATCGCTCCTTTTTAATTTATTATTATTTTAAAGCTTCAATTAATTCTTCTTTTTTCATTTTAGAATAGCCTTTAATTTCTTTCTTCTTAGCTAATTCTTTAAGTTCAGTTACTGTAAGAATAGTTAAATCAATTTTAGGTGCTTTTTCAACACTTACTGGCTTTTCTTCTTTAACTTCTTCCTTTACTTCTTCTTTAACTTCAACTTTTTCAGATTTTTCTTCTTTCTTAAATTCTTTCTTCATTGGTTTATCATGAACTCTAGCTTGTTTCTTACTTTCATCTTCAGTAGCATAATCTACTATTTCTAATCCTTGTGCTTCTGCAGCAGCATTATTTAATGCTCCAAGAATAACTTTAATAGATTTAACTGCATCATCATTACCAGGTATTACATAATCAATATTATCTGGATCACAATTAGTATCAATTAATCCAAATACTGGAATACCTAAAATATTAGCTTCTCTAATTGCATTATATTCTTTAGTAGAATCAACAATTACAACAGCTTGAGGTAATTTTTCCATATCTCTAATACCACAAAGATTCTTATTTAACTTGTCATATTCTTTCTTAAGACCAGCTACTTCTTTCTTAGGTAACTTATCAAAAGTACCATCTTTTTCCATCTTTTCGATTTTTTCAAGATAATATACTCTATTTCTAATAGTCTTAAAGTTAGTTAAAGTTCCTCCTAACCATCTTTCAGTCATGTAATACATGCCTGTTCTTGCAGCCTCTTCTTTACATACTTCAGCTGCTTGTTTCTTTGTACCAACGAATAATACTTTTCCACCATTTTCTACAATTGTCTTAAGAGCATTATATGCTTCTTCTAACTTTTCTGTAGTCTTTTGTAAATCCATGATATAAATATCATCTCTAGTAGAAAAAATATACTCTTTCATTTTTGGATTCCATCTCTTAGTTTGATGTCCGAAATGAACTCCAGCTTCTAATAGATTGCTCATTGCAACTACTGCCATATTTTTCACTCTCCTTTTGTTTACTCTTCCAAGCATCTCTTCTCTAGATATCACCTTCTGGCACTAGACATCTAAATCAACACTTGTGCTATTTTCTGAAAAGCCAAACTTATATTAACATAAATTTATCTTTTTATCAACTATTTTTTTATTTTTTTCTTAATTAATTCTATTCTTAACAACTATTATATTTCACATAAAAAGTCTTACTCCATCAAATAATGAAATAAGACTATATATAACTATTTTCTAAGTATAACAATACTTCTATTATCAAAATCAATCTTAGAAGCAATATCCATAAGTTCATCTATATTTAAACTATCAATAATATCTATAATATCTTCTTCTATTTTTCCATCAAATATAATATTATCCACAATCATCTCATTAACCATTTCTATATTCTCATAACTAAATATTTCATTACTAATAAGCACTTTTTTCTTTCTATTAAGCTCTTCTTCACTAAATTTAATATTCTTAAATTGATTCTCTATCTTCTTAATAAGTTCTTCATACTTATCAGTAGAATTAATCAATGATATTACGAAATGACTATCTATATCAAGTATATTATAATATAAACTATTAGTAATAATTCCATCTTTCTTAGCTTCTTCATCAAACTTAGTAGTATCTCCAAAAAGTAAATTAAATATTACATACATATATATACTAAGACGTCTATTATCCATCTTAAACTGATCAATATTTACTTTAATTGTATAAGCCATCTTTGGTATATTAGTATTACATTTAACTACTTCCATATCTTTAACTACCTCATCAGGTTCATTATACTTCTTAGTTTTAATCTTACCAATATCTTTAAATTGTTTCTTATCTTGATTATTCTTAATAACCTCTAGTATTTTATCTTTATCAAAATTACCTGCTACTACTAAAAACATATTACTAGGATTATAAAATCTTTGATAACATTTCTCTAACAATTCCTTTGTAATACTTCTAACTTCTTTCTCAGTACCAATAATACTTTCTCTAAATGGATTAACTTTAATAGCATTCTTTCTAATCTTTTCATAAAGAATATCTATTGGTCTATCATCACACATATTTATCTCTTGTACAATAATATCTTTCTCTTCTTCCACATTCTCCTCTGTTAAATACAAATTTTGTACAAAATCTAATAAATATTCAACATTCTCTTCTATATTATCCGTTCCTGAAAATAAATAAGTTGTATTTTTAAATGTCGTATATGCATTACACATAGCTCCATTATTTCCATAAAAGTCTTCCGGTTGTGGATCCTCTTCTTGTACAAATACTTTATGTTCCAAAAAATGTGCTATTCCATTAGGTACCTTTATCATTTTACCATCTTTATCTTCTATTTCATGATAAACTGATCCATATTTTGTAGTAAAAGTCACATAATTATTATGAATATTTTTATTAACATATAAATATACATCCATTCCATTATCAAGTGTCTCTTTATATATTTCTTCATTAATTTTCTTAATCACTATCTTTTTCATTTGTTGCCTCCAATACAAAATATGAATATATTCCTATCTTCCTACTAACACTCATTATCTCTTCTTTACTAACACTCTCTACCTGTTTAATTCTCTCTTCACATGTAGGAGCATTCACTAAAGTCATCGCATAATAATTATTAATTATACCTATAGGACTATCCAAACTAGCCTTAATACCAGTAATAATTGTCTTCTTAGCACTCTCAAACTTATCTATATCAAAATTACCTTTACTAATTCCTTTAAGACTCTTCTCTATAATCTTCCTAACTTCTCCCTGATTATTTCCATCTATTCCAGCATATATCATCATAATATTATCATATCCCTTAACTATTGAATTAACATAGTAAGCATATGAATTCTTTCCTCTAACGGCATCAAATAATATCGAATTAGAAGTTCCACCAAGCATCTCTCCATATACCGGTAGAACATATCTTCTCTCTCTATCAGTAAGACCATTTATATTACAAAGCATTACTAACTGTGTTTGATTAACATTATCTTGTTCCTTATATTCAAGTACTTTCCTATTATTAGATAATTCAGATACTATAACATTAACTTCATTCTTATGATAAGTCTTTATCTTAAAGTATTCTCTAAATATATTCTTAATATCTACTTCTGATACATCTCCAACTACATAAACATCCACTATATCATCTCTAAGAATACTATCATAATAATTCTTAATATCATCCACTTGAATCTTCTCAAGATCATCTAAATATCCATAACTATTATAAGCATAAGGCTTATCAGGTATTTCTTCAAGTAACTTAAATAAAGCATACTTAACCTTATTATCATTAAGACTCATAATACTCTTCTCTATCTTCTTCTTACATTTATCTATATCATTATCAAGTCTAGGATTAAATATCAAATCAAGTAAAAACTTAATCGATTCTTCATTCATCCCTTCTTCCGTATACTTTTCATTTAAAAATCTTGTTTTCAAAGATAATATTGCATAATTACCTATCCTATAATTAGAAGATAATAACTTTAAATCATAAAGTCTCTCTGTCTCAACTATTAAACTTCTCTCAGTCGGATAATTATATGAAGAATTAATTAATAATTCCTTAAGTAAATTTCTCATTGTTATTTCTTCTTTATTTATCTTTCTTCTAAAAACAACAGATACCGTAACTGTCTTAAATCTATCTGTCTTAATAATATGCAAATTATAAGCATTCATGTTGTAATTAATATATTCCATAAGTATCTCCCTTCATATAACTATTATTACCAATAATTATAATTTTAAACAACTTTCTAATGCTAATACTATCATATCATTAAGTTCCTTTTCTCTCTCTAAACTACTAAGTTTCTCCTCACTAAAGAATAAATCTGATACTGTAAGTAAACAAGTTGCTTTCTTATTAAACTTTCTTGCATTACTAAATAAAGCAAATGTTTCCATCTCTATTCCTAAAACATCCAACTTCTTAACTCTCTCTTTATAATCATATTCTTTCTCATAAAAAGCATCTCCACAATATATATTTCCTTTTACTATTTTTTTATTTAATGTTTTAGCACTACTCTCAATAATATTATTTAAACTATTATCTGAATTAATTAACTTATCTTTATATCCTCCCATTTGATAAGCATAATTACTCTCACTATAACTTCCATTCACTAATATAACGTCTTTTAATTTTAATCTCTCAGAATATCCTCCACAAGATCCTATCCTAATAATATTTTCTACTCCATATTCTTTATATAATTCATAAGAATATATCCCCATACTAGGATTTCCCATACCTGAAGGAAATACTGTTACTAATCTATCTTTATAATAACCTGTATATGCAAGCATCCCTCTAACACTATTAACTAATCTATAATTCTTTAAATATTTCTTAGCTATATATTCACTTCTATTAGGATCACCTGGCATTAAAACTATATCAGCTATCTCTCCTCTTTTACTCTCTATATGTACTGTTGGCATAATATCACTCCTATCTCCCATAATATCATTATACCATAAATTTAGAATTCCTATCAAGAAACCAGCCACATTAATCATCAATAATAAAAGTTTTATCTTTTTCTAATTCTTTCAAAGATCTTTCAGGAGTAACTTGATCTTCAGGCATCGTTCCACCATTCTTTGCAATAACTTCACGAATATTTCTTCCAATATTATAATGTGTTTCATTAGCATATTTTTCTAAAGATATATTATCTTTTTTTAATCTTGATTCAGTTTGAGTTATCCTAAAAAGATTCGCTGCTAATTCCTCACTTCCCATATTATCTAAAATATCTTCTCTATATCTTAATTTTTTTCTCTTTGCAATATCATCAGCTGTTTCCCCATTATATAATCCTTTATATCCAGCATTATGAAATTTATCAAAATTTCTAACACCACATTTTTTAGCTACCTGATTCAAAGAATAATTTCCCTTTCTAGTTAAATTCCTCTGATAAAATCTTTTCTCATCCTCAGTTAACATAGAATACTCTTTTTCAATTAATTCTTGTTTTCTAGTCTGAACAGCAAAATAAGTTTGACCAAGAGCCACAACTTCCTTTCTAGAATCTGAATTTTGTACAATCAAATAACAAGCATATCTCGATAACTTATAATCTAATAGTTTTTTAACTCCACCATTAGGCATCTTTGATGTTTTGCCGACCTTGGCAAAATGGTCATCAATTATAAAATTACTCTGTTTACAAGAAATTATAGCTCTATTAACTACTTCATTAAATCTGCGCCATTGTGCATATTCCAAAACAATTTGCAATTCTCTAGCTAGCCAATACTCACTCCCATCTTCATCAATATGTCTAATATTTTCGAATATAATATCTTTATACTTCATTATTTTATCCATTATAATCATCTCCTATAACTTATTATCTTCATAAAAACTATAATAACTATTTACTCCTACTATCAAATGATCTACTAACCTAATTCCATGTATCATTGCTATTTCCTTAATTTTTCTAGTTATCACTATATCTTCTTTACTAGGTGTTGGATCACCTGAAGGATGATTATGTATACATATAATACCATTAGCAGATAATAAATATGCCTCCTTAAATATCTCTCTTGGATGCACTATAGAATTATTAATAGTACCAACAAATAAACATTTCTTATCAATATATCTCCCCTTCGTATCAACATATACTGTATAAAAATATTCCTGCTTTTTATCTCCAACAAGATCTTTAAAATATTCATATATCTTTAAAGAATTATTAAGTATTATTCCCCCTAATTTATTATTTTCTATATATATTCTTCTTCCAAGTTCTATTGCAGCCTTAATCTCTATCGCTTTAACTTTACCTATTCCATTAATTCCCATCAAAGTATTAATTCCAATATCCTTAAGTTTCTTTATATTCCCAACATTCTCTAGTAATTTTAAAGATACCTCCTTAACACTCATCCCTTTAGTACCAGTTTTAAGAATAATAGATATTAATTCTTCATCACTTAAATTCTCACTACCATACTGATATAATCTCTCTCTAGGCTTATCAGATTCAGGTATATTCTTAAAATTAATCATACACGACCTCCAACATTATTTTAAGAAAATGCATTTCCAAGAAAGATATTTTCACATAGACACACCGATAACATAACTGTTTGTTTATGTTATTGGCTGATATTAATTTTCTATAATAACTTCAACTTATTTTGGCAGACAGTATCTGCCATTTTTGATACAATTAGTGCACCACTGGTGCACCTTTTTAAATTAAGATATAAAATTTCCTCATCATCCTCATGTTTAATAGCCATAGTTTTTACCCCTTCAATAATATTATTGTAAGAAAATTTTCAAATTACTTTTTTTTAATCAAAATTTCTAAAATTTTTTTACCCTTTATATTAAGACATGTAAAAAAAGAAGTTCAGTTTTTATAACTAAACTCCTAAATCATTCTTAATTTTTCTTATCTTTCCATTCATCAGTATCTAATATATCATCCATTCTCTCTTCAGCTTCAACAAAATCAGCCGGTGTAAATCCTTCAGCCTTAGCAATTTGTTTATCCTCTTCACTTAATCCCCAAAGTTTTGCTTCTCTTTCAAATTCTTCTTCTTTCCAAGATAATTTCTTAGGTTTTTCTTTCTTTTTCTCTTTCTTAACATTCTTTGGCATAACTTCTTCTCTTACTACATGATATTCACCATCACCAAATACATCCCTAACCTCTTTATCCATTAAACTAATCTCTTTATCAACAATTGGTGTTAATTCCTTAGCTAATAACCATAATTCTTTAATATAAGGCATCTCATATATATTAATGTCTCTTTCATTATCAACCTTATCAATTATCCTACAAAATTCATCACTATCTAGTCCTATATCATCAAATACCTTCCAAACACTATTACAATCTGATACTGTAGGATCATCAATCTTTTCATAAAAATCACGAATAAAACTAATATATCTATTATACATATTCCTAATACTCGTATCTCCATACCCATTAAGTAAAATCTTATTACCATTTCTTACAAATTCATATAATATTTTTTTATCACTAGAAATAACTATTCTTATCTCATTATTACAATATCTAAATAACTTTAAAAATAATTCCCAATAACATTCTAAACTATCCGTATCATCTTCAAAATAATATTCATTTCCTTCTTTATCAACAAGCCAAACATCATATTCATTAGAGTTTTCTAATCCAAGTACCTTGTAATTCATTTTATCTTTATTAAGTAAAAACCTATATTTCTTATTAACATAAAATTCAATATGATAATTATCTCTCTTCTTCACCTTATATTTTCTTATCTTCTGATAATCCCATACTACCCTTTTATTATCATTAACTCTATTATTAATATTTTTCTTATTACTATTACCCTTTTTCTCATTAATTATCTTTTTTACTAACCAAATAATCCCCTTTATAACGTACCAAGATATAAATATAATAAATACAAAAACATAACCATAAATAGTTAAACCTATAACTAGTATCCATATCATAACAGTAAAGCATCCATCAGTAGCTTTAAAAAAAGCTTTAATAGCCCCAAATATTAAATCAATCAAAAACACACTACCACTTCCTCATTGATATAATTATATCATTAATTCCCATCATTTACAATTATACATTATCATTATTCATCCATCCATCTAATCAACTAATCTCACTATATCATACCAGATTTATTAAACAAAAAAAAGAACGATTTCTCGCCCTCTTTATCGGTATTATTAAGCACCAGCAATATAACCAACGATTTTGTTGTCACCAGAAGATGTACTTGCCATTACAGTACCAGTATATGCTTTACCAGAACCGCCAGTAGTTTGATCGGTATCTGTGTTTTCATAATATAGAACCATAGTGTATTGTTTAGTACCAGTAGCAGCAGCTAAGTTTACACTAGTGAATTGTTCGCTATCTGTAGGCACAACTTTACATTCTTGAGTTGCAGTAGTAGTAGTAGTTCCTTCATATACACAATATTTAAAACTGTCATCAAAATTATTACTATCAGTCTTTAATGATAAGTATACTGTAGTAGCAACATCGGCAGTGTTCTTAATTGTGAAAGTATAATAACTACACATTCCATAGTTACCTTCATGGTTAGCTTGGCTAGCACCACGGCATTTACCTTTATTAGAAGATGCATCACCAGTTTGTGCAAATGAAGCTAAAACTGTAGCAGGAGCTGCTGGAATCAAGTCTGGAGCAACATATTGTCCATCTTGAGCAACCTCTAGCGTACCACTAACGTTTGCTGAATTAGCAGCTGCAGCACCAGCAGCACCATTAGCTGTAGATGCGAAGTATGCGAATGTAGCACCAATTATAGCAACTACTAATGTAGCAACTCCCATTACTCCGTAGAATATTCCTCTTCCATTGTTATTTTCCATTTTAATTTCCTCCTTTACTATATTAATCATATCAAATTATTACTAAAAATGCAATATATTTTGATGATTTTTTTATTATTTTTTTTGACATATTTTTTTAATATAATTTTAATTATCTTTTAATCCTTATTAACATTCATTTAATACATTCTAACAAGCACTAATCTCATTAACTAATATAATTTTCAGATACTATTGGTACATCTACTTTATCATTATCAGTAAGTCCATTAGTAGGAAGTATTATATCATCATTCTCTTTCGCTACACTCTCAATCTTAGATAACATACTATTAGGCTTAACAGTACCAATATTCTTAATTTCTGGTATAGCAGAATTAAATCTATCACCATCCATCTCTTTCTTATCTATCTCAAACTCATTATCATCTAAGAAAGGATCAGTCTCTTTAAATAAATCTACTTCTTTCTCTTTAGGTGGATCTTCTATAAATATCTCCGTAGGAATAGATACTTCTCCTGAAGAAGGTACATTAATCTTTACTTCACTTACTTTATTATTAATCTCATCTGGATCATCATCAGTAAACACATCATGAGTATCTAACTTAATACCTACAGTATCATTTATTTCTAATTTATTATCTACTTCACTATTATCTTCTTTTATCTCTTCAGATACTTCTTTAATATCTTCATTTAATTTTTTACTTTCTTCTAGTAACTTTTTTTCTTGTTCTTCTATTTTTTCTCTTCTTTTTCTTTCTTCTAATTCTAACTCTGCTTCCTTGATCTTCTCTTTCTTTCCATTAAATTTCTTAGGTTCAAGAACAATAACAACCTTCTTCATTACTAATTTAGCAGTATCACTAGCAGTCTTAACATTCATCTTAATAGGTTCTTCTATTCTTATTACCATATTAGCAGGTTTAGGACTATTATCTATATTCTTAGAAATTATCTCATCATGTATCTTCTTTTCTTCAGGCATCTCTATCTTTTCAATAACTGGTCTATCTACTGAATATTCTTCTAGTAGTCTAACTATCTCAGGTCTATTATTATTATTTTCTAATACTTCTAATCTCTCTTCACTATTAGTAATCTCTAGTATTAACTTATCAATATTTTCCATATTAAACTTCTGAGCTTTAATAATACTAAACTGTTCCTGACATATCTTACTAAAATATTCTAATATATCTCTTTCATTAATATTTAATTCTTTTCTATCATTATCTCTATCATTAAGTAATCTATCTATCTTACTTCTCTTTTCATATAATCTATCATAATCACTTTCTTTATCAAGTACTAATTTATATATCTCTAATACATATTTATTCTCTAAGCATTTATAATAATCATATTTAGCATCTTGTACATAAGATAAATATTCTTCTCTCTCAGCACCACTAATACCAGCACTCTTTAAAGCATCATATGAAGAAATAAATGTATTCATCACATCTCTTTTTTCATTAAGAGTCTTATCTATCTTCTCAAGTTCACTATCTATCTCAATATAATTTAAACCCTTATAGTATTCATCACCCGTAATTATCTTATTAAATTCATCTATTAATTCTTCCTCTAGTTTACTATTAATTACTTCATTATTAGCTTTATTCTCATATTTCTCTTCTAATTCATGTCTCTTTTCATCAAGATTCTTCTTAATACTCTCTATCTCACTAACATTACTTAAATACTCTTGAATATTATCTAATCTATCTCTATATTCACTTAAATTATCTTCTTCCTGTACTCTATCTATATTATCCAAAAAATTATTAGTAATCTTCAAATAATCATCAATAAATTCATTTCTCTCATCAATTCTCTTCTCAATAAATGTTATTAAATCTTTTAATCTATCTCTTTCTTCTTCTAAAGTAGTAGTAGTATACATTTTACTAGATAATATCTCTTCATATAAACTCTTCTTATATTTATCTATATCTCTAGCTGTCTCTTCATATTCTCTAAGTGTTTCTTCTCTATTTCTAGAGTTACCAAGCATAATACTCATTCTAAGTATCTTAAATTTTTTCTCTAGTATCGAATCACTATTTATAAAACTTTGCTTTATCATCACATACACCTCCAAATTACATTATCTTCTTAAAGTTCTCTACACTCTTTAATACACTTTTTTCTTTTCTTAATTTAATTTCTTCATGTTTCATTTCTTCCTCTTTTTCTTTAATTTTATCAAGTGCTGAAGATGTAATCTGACTTCTAAGTACATTCTCAGCCGCATATGAAATACTCTCACACATCTTAAGTTCATAGCATATATAAAATGTCATCAAACTACCAAGTACATGACTAACATCAGTCTCCATTACAAAGTCTTCACCCTCGTAATATTCTCCCTTAAATTCTACCGGGAATAACTGTATCTTAACAAATTCAAAACTTGTTAAAGAATAGAAATGATTATAATAAACATTTATCTCACTAACACTCTCATTCAAGAGTGCATCATCAACAATTCTCTCTATCTCCATGAATCTCTTAAAGAAATCATCTTTATCTATCTTAAGTACAACTAAATCATCATTATAATTAATCTTCTTACCAATAATAATCTTATAAGAATCCTTATCTTTCCTAACCTGTCTACTAATTGAAGAATTAAAGTTTCCACAAAAACCATAATCATTAGCAATATATATATTTAGCTTAGGCTTCTCTTTATCAGGCATCAATATCTTCTTATCAAGAATCAAATTCTTATTATACATAATTCTTGATAAAATATCCGTAATCTCTTTACCAACATCACGATACTTATCAGCTTCTTTCAAAGCCTTATCCATTCTAAGAAGAGCTTGGAAGTTCATAACTTTAACTACATTCTTAATTTTCATGAAATCTTCCTCCCTTATATTTTCTTATAATTCTTATTCTTCAAATTCTCCTGATTAACTACAATATTATTAAGTAACTTAAATGTTATATATGTAAAATATAAGAATATAAATATAATTACTAATCCTAATATAATAAGTAAAAATACAGAAGTATACTCATTAGTTAAATACTTATATATCTCACTACTTACATATATACATAACGTATTTATCACACAAAATAATAAATCTATTGGTATCCTCTTATACATCTTCATTGCAATATCCGCACCTATCATAAAGAATACCATTATTCCAATATATATATAATTAATTCCACTAAAACTAGCAGTAGCCCATATCATAAAGATATAATTAAGTGTAATAAAACTAAATGCCAGTATTGATCTATTATTCATTCCTAAAAATAAACCATAAAACTTAATCTTACTAGTCTTAACATTATAGTTCTTAAGAGATATCTTAAAAGTAACTCCTAATACCCCTAAAAATATTAAAGCCACCAATAAGAAATTAACTATATTTCCTAATATATCAATATTCTTATCCATCTTAATTACCCTCTTTAATCATTAGATTAAACACATTACCACTATTCATATAGAAAGCTTTAATATTCTTATAATTAAGTTCTACTTCCTCATTCTTTATATCTACACTACCTTCTATCTCACCAATAATAGGCAAATAATCTTGCATAATAAGTAAATTATAATCTTTACTAATTATTCTAATTATCTTAATGTGTTCATATTCTATTAAACCTTTAGATAAGTCAAATATCCTAACCTTTATTCCATTACCCTCATTCATGATACTTACCTATAAATAAGAATTTACTCTCATCAACATTATCATATACACCATTAAGTAAATTCTCTACATCTATTAAAACATCTTCTATCTTAACAAACTGTCCTGGTATATTAGTAAATGGTTCAGCAACAAACATTGGTTGTGAAAAATAATATTTTAACTTTCTTGATCTATAGAATATTCTCTTATCTTCTTCACTAAGTTCTTCAATACCTAGTATCGCTATAATCTCTTCTAGTTCTTTATATCTAGTTAAATATCTAAGTACCTCTTCAATTAACTTAAAGTGTCTTTCACCAATCTTCTCAACATCAACTAGCTTACTAGTAGATTTAAACACATCAATAGCAGGATATAATCCTAACTCAGCAACCTTACGATCAAGCACAATTTGTCCATCCATATAAGATGTAATTGTTTGAACAGCTTCATCATTATAATCATCAGCAGGAATATATATAGCCTGGAATGATGTAATACTACCCTTATCAGTAGAACTAATTCTCTCTTCTATCTTACTTATCTCATTAGCCATATCCGCAGGATAACCATTCTCAATAAGTAACTGCTTAAGCTCAGTAGCTATCTCACTCTTAGCTTGCATAAAACGATATATATTATCAATAAATAGAAGTACATCTTGACTCTTCTCATCTCTTAAATATTCAGCCATTGTAAGCCCTGCATATACAGACTTACTTCTAGATACCGGATTATCACCCATCGCTCCAAAGACCATACTCATCTTATCAAGAAGATTAGACTCCTTCATATCCTCATATAGTTCCTTACCTTCACGACTACGCTCTCCAGCTCCTACGAATACCGCATTAGCATTAATTGAAGCATAAACATTATGAATCAATTCTTTAATAAGTACTGTCTTACCAACACCAGCACCACCTAATAAACCCATTCTAAAGCCCTTTTGAAGTGGAGCAAAAAAGTCAATTACCTTAATACCTGTCCATAAAATTGATGCACTAACATCAACGTCCTTAAGTGTAACCGTCTCATGATTAATATTACGCTTACTTATACTCTCAAGCTTCTTATCATCAATAGGAGCACCATATGAATCAAATACCCTACCAAGTATCCTATCAGAGTATTCTATCTCTACTCCCTCACTTAGCTTAATAACCTCGCTACCTTTCTTAAGTCCTCTAGTAGAATTTAAACTAATACAAGTAGCACTAACATTATTAATACTAACAACTTCAAAAGCATAACTATTATCATCCTGTACTACTAAGATATCACCTATCTTAACTGAGTCATCACTTAAAATTACCTCAATGCTAATATCAAATATTGAAATAATCTTTCCAACTACCATAGTATCTTCCCCAATCTCTTCTATTTATCTTTATCCATCAAGAATTTATAACTATCTATCATTTCTTTCTTTGATTTTGGAGAAAACTTATATTGTCTCAAATTATCCAAAATCATCTTACCTTCACGAAGTCTTCTTTGTAAGTCCTCACTCATCTCATCTATATTAGCAAGTTCATATATCTGTCTAACATCCAAGTAGCTAAGTAACTCTATTCTTACCTTACTACCTACTTTCTTCATCTCACTATCCTGTACATTACCACCAAGACGAGACACTGAAAGACCATAATCAATAGCAGGCTTCTCACCTTTAGAGAAATTCTTCGTAGAAAGTACAATTTGTCCATCACATATAGATATAATATTAGTAGATATATAATCAGTTATATCTCCACCCTTAGTCTCAACAACAGGAAGTATCGTAATAGAGCCACCGTTCTTATGTTGACATCCCTTCTCCAAAAGCCTACTATGAGTATAGAAAATATCTGATGGATAAGCATCACGTCCTGGAGTCTTCTTACTAGCTAAACTTATTTGTCTATATATATCCGCGTGCTTCTTCAAATCATCCAAACATACTAGTACATCATAAGTCTGCATCATAAAAGACTCTGCTATAGATAAAGCTACATAAGGAGTTAAATAAGTACGTGTAGGAAGCTCATCATGAAACGATGCCACTATAATAGTATAACTAGCAGCCCCTCTTTTAGTAAGCTCATAGTAGATATCCTTTACTTCCTTCTTAGTCTTACCAATAGCAACATATATACACAAAACATTCTTATCTTTTTGATTAACAATAGTATCCAAACAAATCTGTGTCTTACCAGTTTTCTTATCACCAATAATTAACTGTCTCTGACCTTTACCTATCGGATATATCAAATCAATACCAGTAATACCTGTTAACATTTCTCTCTTAACAAGTCCCCTATCCATTAAAGGAACATTCTTATTTTCTACACTAAGTTCAACTAAATTATCAAACTTCTTACCAGCAATCAAATCATTACCAAATACATCGATTACCTTACCAACGGAATCTAAACTGAATAAACATTTAAACTCTTTCTTCAAAGCATATACCATATCCCCAGGCTTAATCTCTTCATTAATCTTAACCAATGCTACAATAACTCTATCAGGATATATTCCAAATACATATCCTGAAGCCTTTTCACCAATATTAACTTCCTCATAAAAAGATACATCATTAAGACCAGTTACTTCAATATTATAGTCATTAACCTTAATAACCTTACCTGTATTATAAACATTATTATTATTCTTAATACTATCAACAGTATCATTCAAATTACTAGTTAAAATGTCATCCATACTATACATTCCTTTCACTTAAACTAAAATCATATACCTTATTCCTATATATAATTTTAATACCCCTGTATATTTTATCATTGAATTTAGTTTCAATATATTCACTTAGATGATCATAATTCTCACTCTTATTACCAGTAAGTATTGTAATCTTTGGATTATTCAAATCTACTAACTGATCCAAATAATCAATAAAATTCTCAATACTATGATCACTAACAATAAGTTTAAAAGCCTCATACACCTTATATTCTTTTTCACTAAGCATCTTCTTGATCATGTCTTCTTTATCATCATCCATCATGCTCTTTATTTTATATATTGTATCACTATCAAACTTACCCCTTAAATTAAGACAAAAATCATAATTAGTATCTTCATCACATAAAGATAAAAAATCTTTAACTAACTCTTCATAATTAACTACAAAATTCTCATCAATAATTTTATTTATTTCAAGTACATTCTTATCCTGATATTTTGTTGAATTAAGTAAATCAATAACATTAGTATCAAAAGCATATGATTTACTTAATTCCTTATTATTATTATCTTCTTTTATTCCCTTTTCTTTATCCTTAATTAAATCATCAATTTCTTGAAGTTTATTCTCTTTATCATGAATTAAATCGTCATATCCTTGAAGTTTATTTACAAAATAAGACTTAGTTTGAGTATTAACAATTCCTACTGTCTTCTTTAAGATCATAAACATCAAGAATACAAGAAAGGCAATAATCAAACTAACAACAATAAATAATGTTACCATTTTAATATGTTACAAGTGGATTAAAGAACAATAATAAGAAACAAAATGCAAATAAGAATAGCAAAAACACTGCTGTAATTATTAATATTGTCATTACAGAGTGAACTACATCATTTTTAGTCTCTGGATTTCTTCCAATAGCTTCTGCTACACGACCTCCTAGTATTCCAACACCAATCCCTATACCCAAAAAGCATAGTCCAATCATAATTCCTATTGCTAAAGCTGTATTTGATAAAATAGTTTCCATAATTTCACTCCTATCTCTTATCTTCCTATTCTCTTTTAATTATATCATCGTTACTTTTACTTTGTCAATTGGTTTTATATAACACAGGTAAATTATATGGCCTACTAAGAAGTACCCTATCATTAAATGAAATAAAATATCTCTCCGTTAAATTTACCTTTATATATTCAGAAGTAACCTCTACAAGTTTTCCCTCTATTTCAATTACTTCACTCTCTTCACTCTTATAGTCATAGTATACTAGTGTATTATTACCTACTACAGATACATAAGATGCTCCTGATAAAGTACGATATTCCTTACCATCTATACTAAGAGTTACCTCCGTAGGAAAGAAGAATAATTCCTCTCCATCATACATAAAGAAATAATCATATACTCCTGTATCACTACCATTCTTTATACTATGAATACTATCATCATTTATATAACTAGCATATTTATAAGTCCTGTATTGACTTCCCTCTCTTAAAGGCATAGCCACAATCATTTCCTTAGGAAATAATACCTCTTCCTTATCCTTATAATATACTGGCGTAGCATCATATTCAATTTTTTTATCCTTACCAGCTATCTCTATAATATTACCTTTAAGATTATAAGTAATAACAGCTGTATAATCAGTCTTAATACCTCCAAATACCTGATAAACTTCCGTATCTCTCTTATCTCGGTAATTATCATATTTATATTCTCTATATAGAAAATATATCGTTATAAGCATTACTAGTACTACCATAATAGGTATCAGTACCTTATATCTCTTTTGAAAGAAATTAACTATCTTCTTCTTCATAATTACCTCCCAAACTTAAATGAACAACTACTACCAATATCTATTGAAGAGCCACCATTGCTTACACTTACTACTGTTAACTTAAGTTGTGTATTCTTATCAATATCATATCCTGATATATCAAAAGTACCCATTACATACTTACCAAGACTACTAATACTTAAATCATTATCAATAGAAGCTCTAGCCTTAATAACTTCTCCCGTTTCAGCCATCGTCTTATAATAATCAAATGATAAATTAACCTTAACACTACTAATAGCGTATCCACTCTGTAAATTAACCTTATAAGTAAGCGTATTATTAACACTACTAATCTTATATATCTCTACTGAATAACTTGGCTTCTTAGTCCTTAAATCAAGCCTATCAAAAGTATCTCTTACTAATTCACCACTATCACTATCAAGTGTTGTATATACAAAATTAACTATATAATCAGTGTCTGGTACTAAATTATCAATAACAATATGTGTATCCGTCTTAGATAAATATACAACCTCTTCCTTACCAGCTTTCATAATCTCTGCATAAATAGACTTATATTCATTATATGGATCATATACTACATAATCTATATCTATTTGTGTCATTCCTTCAGATACTCTAACTACTGAAGTCATCTTAGTCTTATCTTTAATATCATCTATATCCGTATCTTCTCCACCTGGTCTATTATTAATAACTCCTCCGTTACCCCCATTACCATTTCCGCCAGTACCTGTTCCATTACCTCCAGTACCAGTGCCAGTGCCTGTACCATCGCCAGTGCCAGATCCATTTCCAGATCCACCACCGCCGCCTCCACCTCCGGAGCCACCATTGCCTCCGTTAGTTTCCTCAGGCTTATACTGATTACTACTACCAATAATCTTCTTCAAATCAATATCATAATTACCAAAATTAAGTATCTCATTATTAATATCAAATCTATACTTAGAAGTAACTAAAGTAGTTGGAGTAATCGTCTTTAAATTAATCTTATTATTAGATAACTTTGCATTACCAAGCTTATCAAGTTCCACTAGTAAGTATCCACTAGCTTGAGTATTATTATCACTACTCTTAATCTCTCTATCTACAAGTAAATACTCTCTATCAGCCATCTTATAAAATTTAGTATTAGTAGTATTACTAAGAACTGTCTCATTAGAATTCTTTATTATCTTTCCATCTTCCTGTATCTCATAATAGTCACCATATAACTTCATCTCTCCAGTAAGTTCATTATAAGTAATAACTCTCTTTCCTAAATTAATTGTCTTATCTTGATAAATCAAATAATAGTTGCCACTCCATCTAATCTTTAATTTACCCTCTGCATCTAACTTTATATAATTCTTCTCCGTATCTTGTATAACTACTCCCTCTTGAAGTATATATTCAATCTTAGAAGCTTTGTTATATCGGTAGATAAATAAGGAGAAAACTCCAACTACTAATATAGCTAAGATAATAATTATCAAAAAACTTTTCTTATTCCTCATATCATATTTTCTCCTCATTATATCCTCCTAAATATTTCTATTTATTATTCTCCATATCTTTAACATAAGCTACACTATCCGTAAATCTAGGATTATAAGCTGCTGTTAAATTAACAACCTTCTCTGGATCACTAGGATCTTTTACATCAAAACTTAACGTGATCAAATAGTATTTACCAAGAGTATTCTTAATACCATCTTCTCTTTTCATAACATACATTCCATATCCTGATTCATCATTAAATTCAAATTTATGTTCTATACCAATCTCATCACTACCTGATACAATAACCCCAGGATTAAATTCATCATCCAAACTAACTGAATAATTTACTTTAACTACGTTATCAAAGTTAGTACCACTTCTAAATAACACAATATAACTATTATCCGTAATAACATAAGATATATCATGTCCAAAAGTAACTCCATAACTATCAGTAGTATATATTGCATGAGTAGCTTTTACTTCATAAGTACGCTCCTCTTTACTTAATTCTTCACTATAGTTATTAACATATGCATCATTATATACCGTAATTGAATACTTCGTATCTTTCTCTAGATCAGTAATCCTAATTTTCTTATTAAGTACTAAAGCATCAAATCCATGTTCCTGATAATTATCTATATCAAGATAATCCCCATCTTCATTAACTTCTTGTAAAGTACCAACAATTTCTCCCTTAGTATTAGTAAGCTTAATATAATACTTACCTCCTATTAAAGTTCTATCTAAATCATTAACATTAACAGTAAAATCTATATAATATTTACCTTCAGCATATCCTGCCTTTCTAGTTACTACAAATGAAGGCTCTCTCAAAGCTGTAAGCTTAAATATTCTATCTCTAGTAGGAATTAAACTAATATACTGTGTACCTAATTGATAATTACCTTCACTATCTATCTCATATATAGAAGCTACAGCATATATATTAATATAATAATTCTTATTATATTCAAGATCATATTTAGTTATATCTTCCTTACTAACTATTGCACTAGTAACATCTTCTCCCGTAATATCTTTCTTAAATATATATCCCTCATCACGAGTACAAGTACTGTCTTCACATATCATATACATAATATCAAAATTATATGGATAAGCATTCTGATATTTAGTTAAATTAATCTTAGTATTAAGTATCCTATTACCATATACTGTATCATCTACTTGATAAGATATCTCTCTATTAGTATATAAACTCTCTCCATTCTTTGTTGTAAATGAATAAGTTTTAGACTCATACCTATCACGTATACTCTCATCAAATAACTGTGTAAACTCATACTTATTATTCTTATATAAGTAAGCATATATATTAAAGTAATATTCCCCATCTCCTGTCAAAGAAGCAAGTCCATCAATAACAGCCTCGATCATCTTAGCAGGATTATCATTATCTATTCTTACCTTAAGACTAGGTCTAGCTATCTTACTACTGTCTCCTACTTCACTAGCATCCTTCCATGTATCTATATACAAGTAATATTCTGGATTCTTATCAGTTCCTTCATTTTTCAAATCATTTAAGTCAGCTCCTGATAAATATATTCCCATAACAGCACCATTAATAAGACCTGTTCTTGTAGTAACACTAACCTTAGGAGTAATACTACTAAATGAAAACTTATTATCTTCACATATCATCTTACTAACTTGTACCATCTTAGGATTAAGTGTTCCATAATTAGAAGTATAACCAGTACTAGATAAACTAATATTATTAATATTATCTCTATGTTTAGTATTAAGTGCACTCTTATAGTATAAAGAAGTTCTCTTAGCATTATTAAATGAATATGTATAGTATCCACGAGGAACACCTAACTCTTCACTCCAAGTATCAATCTTACCATTACTACCAAACACTATATATTTTCCATATTCATCTTTCTTATTATTATTTTGTAAGATCATATATGGATAATCTTTTTCTTCCCCTACAGTATAATCATATCCCATAAGTCCTGTATCATATATAGCCATAATATTAGCTTGAATAATATTTGTAGTATTCTTATCAGATTTCATTCCAGCATTCTTTAAATCTATATAATCTACTGAAAAGCATCTAGCAGTCTCATCTTCTTGATTACAACTAACTAATTCCCATACTTCTTTATCTAAAGTATTACCAAGAGAATCACTAAAACTAACTTTATAACTAAGTATCCTCTCAAGCATCTCTTCACTAGCTAATATCTTAAATGTAACCTTATTATCAGTAAGCGGATTATTAATTATTTGATATCTAAAATTATACTTACTATCACTAACATCATAGTACCCATCAAATAATCTCTCTCCCTTATCATCACCATCTAAATAATTAACTACATCCTTATCAAATACTCCACTCTTCATAATATTCTTCTTATAATATAAACTATATATATCTTTATTATGAAGCCCAGTAATAACTATATCACCTTGATAAGTATTCTCTCCATCACTTGTAATCTTTATCTTATTCTCTTCACCATCATTAATAGTATAATAAAAGCCATAATCACTATCACTATTCTCTCTATATATAGCCTTATCCGGATCACTAATCTCATATCTATAAGTAATACTATCACTAGTAGATTTAGCTATATACATTTTAACATTTGGAGTCTCTTTAACACTATTCTTAACCTTCTCATATACGCCATAGTCTGATGGTGAGTCTTCACTCTTATTAGAAGGATATAAAATAGTTCCTGATCCTGAACTAACCTCTACCTCATATCCCAAGTAATAACTATTACCTCTACTCATAACTTCATCAGTATCATTATATTCAGTACCATAATCCATATATATATCCACTAGTACATTACCAATCTCTAAGTCACTAACACTCTTAGTAATCTTATCAACTAAAGTTAACTTACTACCATCTTTAATATAAAACTTAACTTTCTCTTTCTTATCATTATATACATATATATTAATATTTTGAGGAATCAAATCATTAGCAACTAATCCCTTACGATCATATACTGCATTAACTGAATATCCCACTACTGTACCCTTATCCTTAAGCTTATCAAATAAGTATCCAGAAGTCTCATTAGTTATCTCTTTAGTAATAATAATCGGATCTTCTACATTCTCTAGAAGTAATGATTCAAGTATTGTATATACCATTATATTATTCTCTATCTTTACTTCATTATTTTCATCATTATCATAATAAGCTCTAATCATTACTGTATATGTAGGACTAAGTCTACCATCTTTTCCTAGTGCTTTTAAAGCATCTATATCAAGACCAAAAGTCTCATCAGTAGTAATTGTATAATATCCATCATAAAACATTTTCTTAAGATCAACTGTATCACTACTAGTAAATACCATTGGAGCTACTAACGGATCTTGTGTTCTAATATCCTCTAAATGACTTCCTTCATATAAACTAATAACTACCTTCTTAATAGTCTTAGCAGTTTCTTCAGGAGATAAAGTACCTGTATTATTAGCAGATGCTTCTAACTTAACTCTTTGATTAACTACATGGTTAGCACTACTATTTAACTTATCTTCAGCAGGATATATTGCCATAAAGCTAGCTAAAGTCTTAGTAGTAATTGTTCTCTTAGATTCATCAGTATGCATAATCTCAGTTCTCTTACCATTAGCGTCATTATTTAAAATAGCACTAACTTCAATACTATACTGTGTACCTTCCTGTAATCCATCTACATAAAGTTCATACTTAATCTCATTCTCAAGTACTTGGAAATCTACTACCTTAGAAAATACAATAACCTCTCCATTAACTGAATTCTTCTTAACCGTAACTACTGTATTACTAGTCTCACTAGCACATTTCTCTCTATTAGGAATATTAATTAAACAACTATTATCTGTTAAATATAATGTAGCACCAATTGAATCATATCCAATTAACTCTTCACGAGGAACTACTGTTACATAAGGATCACTACCCATTACAAAGTTAATTCTATCACTAGTAGTATACTCTACATACTTCTCATTATCATAGTATTCAATAACTACCTTATAGAAATAATTAGTATCATTCTTAAGTTGATTATCTCCGTCCCCAATCTTTATCTCAATAGGAGAAGCATTAGTCTTAACTATTGGATCAATTACTGTCTTATCAGGATTATCATTCTCATAAACTAAATATGTATAACTAGTAATTGCATTATCAACATCTTCTATCTTACCAAGAGATAACTTAAAACTACCTGAAGCCATATCTTTCTTAGCTTCCATCTCACTAAACTTAGGAGTCTTCTTCAAAGTCATTGAAGTAAGAGTAATATTATATATATCCTTAAAATTAGAAGATGCTACTGAAAATTCATCAAGAACTGCTGTATATATCGTATTACTATCTAATCCATCAAATACTACTTCCTTAGTATCATCTAATTCACTTAACCATACAGTCTTCTCTATATATTTAGTTTCTCCATCACTATCTATATAACTATTCTTAACTATCTCATTTTGCATAGTCTCTTCATTAAATCTATATAAACTTAACTTAGCATTAGTAATATCAGTCTCATCATCAATTGCTACCTTATAAGATAATTCACTATCAGTAGCATAACTTCTCTCTAAACTAATACCAAAATCCTTAGTTTCAAATATCTTTTGAAAATACTTACCACCATCTTTTTCATTAATAACTGTAAATAAATATTTAGTCTTAGGTGATAATAAATTAACTATAATCTCAGCATCAGGTACTACTTGTGCTACCATATCTACTGTTCTACCAGTATCCAAATTAGTTACCTTTAACATAAAATTATCCAAAGAAGTAGCATTATAAACGTCAAATACTACATTAACACTAGTACTACCTACCTTAGCATTCTTTAAAGATACCACTAAATCCTTAGTCTCTTCTCCTGGAGTACCACCACCATTTCCACCAGTGCCGTCTCCTCCATTACCAGCTCCTCCGCCAGTACCATCTCCAGTACCGTCACCAGTACCAGTTCCATTACCGTTTCCGTTACCAGTGCCATTTCCACTTCCTGAGCCACTTCCACCACTATTACTAGATTCTTCATCTGGAGCCTTAGGAATAATCTCTATATTCTCATCCCCATCAATAGTAATAGCTGTAATAGACATAATATCTTCATCACCTAAACTAATCTTCTTATCACCAAGATCTATTACCAAATTACCAACATATAGTACTGTCTCATCAGCAGCTACCTGATACTTAACATCCTTATTCTCTATATTAACAATACCCTTATCAACATAAACTATCTCAAAATAATCCCCTTCAATTAAAGTCTCATTACCAGGTATCTTAGCCTTAACCTTACCTACTACTATATACTTATCATCATTAATTCTACCCATAAAATTATTAAGCTTAATATCTTCACCATTATTATGAATAACATATCCACTATCTTCCTTATTAATAATAGACTTATTACCAATATTATAAAATACTACAGTACCAGTCCCTTTAACAGAATCCAAATCAAGTATAGCGCCTCTCTTCAAAAATGATAACGAATTATCCATATAATGAATAAAACTATCCTGAAGTACAGCTACATCCTTATCATCTATATCCTTAAATTCTACCATAGAAGATAAATTAGTATGATATCCTGTATTCTCATCAAAGAAATATTTCTCTACCTTCTCACTAAGTGGATTAAGTACATATCCACTCTTAAGAAAAGTATCCTCACTATCATCAAATAAATAAAATGCCCCAAGTACTAATCCTATCAAAACTATTATACTTAAAGCCAATATAAATAAAAATTTACTATTAAATAATTTCTTCATTTTAATTCACCCTCGCTATCATTAGCTACTATGCCATACTATAAAAATTATATCATTATAACCCATCCCTGTCAACGATAAACCATACATTTCCCTACAACTTTCTCACTCATCTAAATCAAAAAAAGAACACTCATAAAGCATCCTTTTCCCTATCCATATAACTAATAATATTCTCTATCCAAATACATATCCCCATAATAAAGTTAAAACAAAATAATGAATACCCAAAGGTATTCATTATTTTTAACTATATAATAATAACTATCTATATATACCTAAATATATTAAGAAAGCCATATATACTACTAATAATATTATATTACTAATATTATATTTCTTATTCTCTATAGTACCTACCATATTAGCAGTAAGTATTCCTCCTATAAGACCACCTACATGTCCCCACATATCTATTCCTGGTATAAATAATCCCATAAATAAATTATATATAACTATAGGTACTACTTGACTTTTAATCATAGCCCCTATATATCCTCTATAATTATAACCAAAATATATAAGTGCTCCAAATAATCCAAATATAGCTCCACTAGCACCAACTGATACTACATTAGGAGTAACTCCTATCGATAATAATCCTCCACATATACCACTAATAAAATATATCAAAGCATATTTCCATTTACCAAAGAAGTCTTCTACCCTTGGTCCTACTATATATAATGAATACATATTAAGCCCTATATGCACTATCCCTGCATGTAAAAACATATAAGTAACTAATCTATATAATTCTCCATTTCTAACTAATCCTGAAAAATTAGCTCCATACTTAACTAACGTATATGTATCATATCCCATACCCGATACAAAGAACATTATTATACATAATGCTATAATAATCCAAGTAACTATTGGTTTCTTACTAGAAAATATCTTCTCCATCTTCTTATTTTTCCTTTCATTAGTTCCATTAATGTCATCAGTTATCTTAAATAATAATTCTATTCCCTTCTCATCATGTTGTGTCTTCTCTACTATATCAGGAAATACTTCTAATACTAAAGGATTCTTCTCTATATCATTAATATTATTAATAAATATACTAGTATCTTTATCATTATTATCTTCTCTATTAGTAACATTATCCCCATAATCAGTATATATACTTAACATTTTCATCTTAAAAGATAAAGTCTTCATCTTTAATTTCTTAACTATTTGTCTTCCTCTATATTTATTAAAATCTAACTGTTCATTATTATGTATATATCTAGATACTATTCTAATTATCTTATATTCATAATCCATATTCTCTAACCATATCTCATCATTTATTCCATGTACTACTACTGGATTATAATTCTTCTCTGTAACAAAATAATGTACTAGATTCATAACAACTACTTCTTTATCATTAATAACTATCTGTTCCATATCCACCTCGTATAATTAATCTCTATACATATCTAATATATCATAAAACTCTTTAGGAGCCTCTACTTGAAAATCCATATATTCATGACTAACTGGATGTATAAACCCTATCTCTTTAGCATGTAATAATTGTCCAAACTCTCTATACTTCTCATATTCTTCTTTACTATCAGTATGTTCTCTAATAATCTTCTCATCCATTCTATTAAGTCCATATACTGGATCATTTACTACTGGATGCTTAATATAATTCATATGTACCCTTATCTGATGAGTCCTACCAGTCTCTAACTTACACTCTATCAAAGTAGCCTTATCATATCTCTCAAGTACTCTAATATGTGTAACTGCATCTTTAGAATTATCTCCTGTCACACACATCTTCTTCCTATCAACACTATCTCTTCCAATAGGAGCATCAATAGTAGCACTATCTTCCTTAATTACTCCCTCTACTAAAGCTAAATACTTTCTAGTAACACTCTTCATACTAATCTGCTTAGCTAAATCATTATGTACCATATCATTCTTAGCTACTAATAAAAGCCCACTAGTATCAGCATCTATTCTATGTACTATTCCTGGTCTAACATTCCCATTAACCATAGATAAATCATTATTACAATAATGTATCAGTGCATTAACCATAGTCCCACTATAATTCCCATTACCAGGATGCACTACCATTCCAGACTTCTTATTAACTACTAATAAATATTCATCCTCATACACTATATCTAATGGTATATCTTCTCCTACAATATCAAGTTCCTTATCACTATCATCATTATCTATCTTAATAGTATCCCCCTCACGTACCATATAACTAGCCTTAACTATCCTATCAGATACCGTAATCTTCCCCTCATCAATTAACTTCTTAATCTTACTTCTACTAATATCACATTTATCTATCAAATATTTATCTAATCTCTCTCCATTTTCACAAACATTAATCTCGATCACTTCTTACACCTCCAAGCATCTATCATCACTAGAATTACTCCCACTACTAGAAACATATCAGCTAAATTAAATATCGGATAATTCCATCCAAATATATCTATATCAATAAAATCAATTACATATCCATATACAATCCTATCAATAAAATTACCTATAGCTCCTCCAAGAATAAGTCCATATCCTATCTTAAGTATCTTCTTACTAGCCCTATTTCTATATACATAATATATAATCCCTATAATTATTAATAAAGATATAACCGTAACTATCCAAGTATTATCATCTAAAATACTCCAAGCAGCCCCCGTATTCCTAACATAAGTAATATTCAAAAAATTATCAATAATAGTCTTACTCTCATTCAAAATAAATATCCTACTAACAAGAAACTTACTCCCTATATCAAGTAATAAACTAATTATCACTACTATTATGATCATTAAGCATCACACTCTTTAGGTAAATTACTAATAACATTATGACTAATTAAACAACCCATATTACCCTTAATCCTATAATAATATACATAATCCTGATCACGATATACTTCTACCGAAATATCTTTAGCCTCATCACAAGCCTTATCTTTATTAGCAGGATTAATCAAATCATCCTGAGTAATTGGCTTATACCTTGAATTAATAATCTTATCAAAAGTAATCGTAGTCTTATACACCTTTACTTCTCCATGACTCTTCTTAAGAGTACATATATAATTATCATAATCCAGTGACTTTCCATCACTATTCATATACATATCCATTGCATCTTCCACAGTACTAACAAAAGCATCTTCAGTCTTATCTTTAGCATTACCAAATCCACCCGTAGCACTAACAATAACTATTCCCATTATTATTCCTAATATTACTAACGTTGCTAATAACTCTACTAAAGTAAATCCACGTCTATTCATATATTCATCCCCTCATCATCGGTTTACATGAAAATTATATCAAATATTTATCTATTTATCAAACATTTTCACTATACTAGACAAATTATTCTTTTTAAGATAAAATATATTTGTATTTGAAAGGAAGTATAATATGAATATAAGTAATAATTGGCAAGATTATGAATGTCTAGCTACTGGTAATGGTGAAAAATTAGAACGTTGGGGTAATATAATTCTAAATCGCCCCGATCCCAGTATCATCTGGTCTAAATCAAATAACCCTATATGGAATACTTGGGATGGCTACTATCATCGTTCTAATCTAGGAGGAGGCTCATGGACCTTCCGTAAAAAACTTCCTAATGAATGGACAGTTAATTATAAAAATTTAACTTTTAAAGTAAGTCCTACTAATTTTAAACATACTGGTATCTTTCCTGAACAAGCTACTAACTGGGACTATATCACTAATAAAATAACTAATTCACAAAACAAAGATATCCGTATCCTTAACTTATTTGCTTATACAGGTTGTGCCACTATGGCAGCATCTTCTGCCGGAGCTAGTGAAGTAGTACATGTAGATTCTTCTAAAGGAATGATTGACTGGGCTAAAATTAACATGCATTTATGCCACTTAGAAAATAATACCATTCGTTTCATCCAAGATGATGTCTTAAAATTTCTAGATCGTGAAGCCCGTCGCCATCGTACTTATCATGGTATCATTATGGATCCTCCTAGCTATGGTCGTGGTCCAAATAACGAAATATGGCGTTTTGAAGATAATATCCAAGAATTATTATCTAAAGTAAAACTTATTCTTGATCCTAATTTTGATTTTCTCTTAATAAGTGCCTACACTACAGGTACTAGCCCTACATCCCTAAAAAATATCTTATCATTGACTTTCCCTAATATGCATATCGAAACTGGAGAAATAGGCCTCCCTGTAACTGAAAATAACTTATCATTACCATGTGGTATTTATGGAAAAGTATCAAGGAATTAATATCTTATACGAAGATAATCATCTTCTAGTAGTAGTAAAACCCGCTAACTTACCCGTATGCCTAGATTCTTCAAATGATTTAGATTTATTAACTATATTAAAAAATTATATTAAAGAGAAATATCAAAAACCCGGTAACGTCTACCTAGGATTAGTACACCGTCTCGATCGCCCTGTATCAGGTATCATGGTATTTGCTAAAACAAGTAAAGCTGCTGATAGACTAACCAAACAAATCCAAAACAAACAATTCAAAAAAACATATTATGCTATCATAGAAAATCCTATCAAAAATAAAGATACTCTTACTGACTATCTTATCAAAAATGAATCAACTAATACTTCATATATAACTACTAAAGATAAAGGTAAACTATCATCTCTATCATATGAAGTAATCAAATCAGTAAACAATCTAAGTCTAATAAAAATAGATTTACATACTGGCCGTCATCATCAAATAAGAGTCCAGTTCTCTAGTAGAAACAACCCCATATATGGTGATCATAGATATAATCCTAATATTAAAAAGGATGATAATTCAAATATTGCCCTCATTGCTAAAACCCTCTCATTCTATCATCCCACTACTAAAGAATTACTAACATTTGATATTCCACTACCAAAAAAATATCCTTGGAGTCTCTTCTCCTAAGGATATTTTATTTTATTAAATAAAAAACTTCCCAAAATTACCTATTTTTTTCACTAGAATTCTTTCTTCATTATTCTAACAATAGTACACCCATCATTAAAATTATCCGTCTTATATTCTAATACTAATTTATTAACTCTAAGTGCTTCATGTACTTCTCTTCTAACTATTCCCGTACCCTTACCATGTATAATAACTATCATTTCATTACCAAGATCATAATTATCTCTCACAAAATCATTAACCATCATTCTAGCACTATCTCGATCATATCCATGTAAATCCATTTGTGGATATCTCATCATAAATATATCATTCATCTCATTCACCATACATAATTATACTATTATAATGGTAATTTAACAATACATTCCGTACCTTCTCCCTTAACTGAATTATATTTTAATACTCCATTATGAGCCACTACTATCTCATTAGATAAAGCTACTCCTAATCCTGTACCATTCTTCTTCGTCGTATAAAACATTTCTTTCATTTTATCCAACTCTTCTTCACTCATACCTTCTCCATTATCACTAACTATTACCTCTACCTGTTTTCCATCAACATGAACCTTAAGTGTAATCTTCCCTTCTTTTCCTGATATTGATTCAACACTATTCTTAAGAATATTTATAAATACCTGTTTAAGCCTCTCATAATCTCCCCATAAATATATATCATCATACTCATTCTCATAATCAAACACTATATTCTTATCATAAAAAAGTACCTTAAAACTATCATAAAGTTCATCTAACAAAACTACCATATCAAATATCTCTTTATTAACTTTAATCTTACTATAATCCATAAAATCACTCATAATATTTAAACTTCTCTCTATCTCAGATTTAATAATATTCGTGTATCTTTGACTCTTATCCTTATCATCCAAATTCATCATATCCAAGTATCCCTTACATACTGCTAATGGATTCTTAATCTCATGTGTAAGTTTAAATAATGAATTCTTTAATTTATTCTCTTCCTTAACTTTATTCATATCCAAATATAAATTAGTTACCCTATCAGCTAACCTAAATAAATATATACAAAAGAAAGTCATAAAATATATCAGTAATGTATACCCAATTAATCCAAACACTTTATCAATTCCTTGATTAGTTCTCATAAAGTATTCAAAAGAAATAAAGAATCCCTGTATAACAGCACTAATCTTTAAAAATAATTCTTTCTCATACTTCTTCTTATCTAAATATAAATATGTAATCAAATATAATAAATGTTTTCCTATCATTATCCATATATTTATATCATACTTAGTATATCCAAATATAATTACTAATATTGATAATATTACTGCTAACATTGGTTCTTTCTTTAAATAACATATTAGTATTGGTATATTACAACATATCAGTATCCCTTCATATCCCAAATCATTCATCAAACTAAAATATAATGAAGTAAATATTGTTACTATAAAGAATATCTTCTCTACATTTTTATTAACTAATACATTATAACAACTAAATACTAAATACATCATTATCGGAAATACAATTAAAATAAGATTAGTTACAATTTCCATATCATCACCGAATAGATTATAACTCATCTTATATGTCGAATTTTGTCGAATTTTATCGAATAATAAAATTTTTGTCAAAAAAAAGCGTTACTTTCATAACTACTTCTTTATTTCACTAATATATTTTCTTAATTGTTTAGCGTCACTACCAAATATTATCTTTAATTGATCATCTATTTCTACAACACCTTTAGCCCCTAATTTAATAATTCCTTCTTTATTAGCTTTCGTAATATCTTTAAGAGTAACTTTAAATCTAGACATTTCTATCTCAGTATCCACTATATTATCTACTCCTCCAAGACACTCTACTAATTTATTAAACTCTAATTTCAAATCTTTCTTGTTACTTTTTCTAATAGCAAAATAAATTATTAACAAAACTACTATAATAATTAAATATTTTATATATTGATACGATTGCATTTTACACACCTCTAGTAAATTATACTATAAAAATAAAATTATAACAATATTAATTGTCTAAATTTAGAACTTTTGATATAATTAAAAAAGTAAGAGGTGAAAAAAATGAAAAAATTAAATGTTCAAAAAGTCTTTTGTTTTCTAAGTTTTTTATTCATTCTATCTTGCTGTATTTTTTATGGCACTAGATTTATTAAATTATATTTAGAAAACAAAAAAGTTGAAACTGAAGAAAAGAACTCTCTTGTAAAAGTTATAAGAGAAAATAATGCTGATAATGAATCTTTTGAAATCATGAATGGAAAGAATTATTTTACAGGAAGTGCTAACACTAACTATTTAGAGTATTCTAATATCTTATGGCGTATCATCAAAGTAAATGGTGATAATTCATTAACTGCTATTAGTGAATATTCTATCACATCATTAGCCCATGGTAAAAATACTTCTTTCAAAGATTCAAGAATTAATACTTGGTTAAATACTACTACTAGTGAATATTCTGGTATCCTAGAAAAATCTTTAAATAACATTGAAACATACTTACAAAAAACTGAAACTTGTAATGATACATACAACGAATTATCTAATGATTTATGTAAAAATGTTACTACTGATGCTTATTTCTCACTCCTATCAATACCTGACTATTTAAATACCGGTAGTAAGGATAGTTATCTAAATAATAATGAATATTTCTATTTAGGCAACAATAATGATGAAGACAAAACTTGGTATGTTAACGATGATGGAAAAGCTACTCCAAATGTTGGAGATGAAATAATAGGTATTAGACCAGTAATTACTATCAAAGCTAACATTGATTATATTAGTGGTACTGGTACTAAAGAAGATCCTTATAAAATAGAAAAAGAAAATGGTTTATTTGGATCATATGTAAAACTAGGAAATGATACATGGCGTATCTATGAAATAAATAATGATGAAGTAAAACTAATGCTAAATAGTACTATTCCTGATATAACTAAAGAATATTCAAGTAAAAATTCTTATTATGATGATTATAGCAAAAATAGTACAGCATACTATCTAAATCATACATTCTTAGATTCTCTATCATATAAAGATATTATTAAAGAAACAAACTGGTCAAATGGTTATTATAATAGTAGTAATACTTTCGACTACACTACTTCCCTAGAAACTACTATTAATAGTAAAGTAGCTCTTCTAAGTATAGGTAACATATTCCTAAATCCAGAACTAACTAATTATAGCACTATGACTGGTACTAAAGAAAAAGCTTCATCTATATATGTTATTCAAAAAAATAAAAGAGTCTTCTCTAAACAAATATCAACAAAGACAAGCATTGTACCAACAATTGCTGTTGATAAAAATATTTTAAAGAAAGGAAATGGCACTATTGATAGTCCATTTGAAATGGAGTAATAATTATGCGTAAAACAACCAATAAAAAGAAAAATAAAATAAACACTTCTACTATTGTTTTTATCATATTAGATATACTAGCTATTTGTGGATTTATCATGATGTATGGTCCATGGGATAAAGTACGAAACTTTTATGTAAATACAGCCATGAAAACTAAAGATCATCAATACTTTGCTAAAATATTTTATAGTGATAAAAAGATAAATGAAATTATCAACAGTAACTACTTCGTAGAAATAAAAGAACCTGTTGAACTAGATGACATTGTCATTGATACTTCTCCTAAAAGTAGTTATGATAATCCATATGATGAAGAAATATTAACAAGAACTCCTGGTAATGATGACTATAAAATTATTAATATTAAAGTAGGTATTTCTAAAGGATATTTAATAGCTATCTATGATCCAAAAAAAGTTACTATGATTCGTGCTAAAAACTTTAATGTTGGTAGATACGGTGAACAAGTAACTGCTATGTGCAATCGTTATAATGCTTCCGTATGTATTAACGGTGGAGGCTTCAATGATGATACCGGAAGAGGATCAGATATCCCACTAGGATACGTTATTGATAATGGCGAAATAGTATGGCCTTCTAGTGGTTGGGATACTACTACTGGTAATCTTATCGGATTCAATGATGAAGGAAAACTATTATTACTATCTGATACTACTGGAGAACAAGCTCTTGAAGCTGGTATGGTTAATGGTCTTGAATTTGGTCCATTCCTAATAGTTAATGGTAAACCACTTGAAATAGTCGGAGATCCATGGGGTAAATCACCTCGTGTAGCTATTGCTCAAAGAAAAGATGGCGTCGTATTTTTCTTAGTAATTGATGGCGAAAACTACATTGATGGAGCATCACTTCAAGACGTTGTTGATGTCTTAACTAAGTATGGTGCTTATAATGCCGCAAACCTTGATGGTGGACATTCAAGTTCCCTATCAGTTGAAGGAAAACTATATAATAACCCACCAGCTGTAGCTAAAAGACAAGGTGGTCGTTACGTTGTTACCGGCTTCGGATTATTAAGATAAAAAATACTTGCAATAATACAAATATTATAATATAATGAAATAGACATGTAATATTACATACAGTGTATACCGCCGCAAAACCATACATTGTATTACACCACATTACATGTCTTTTATTTATATATAAAGAGAAGGAACTATTCAGCATCCTTCTCTTTCTTTTTACTATTTTTATCTTTCTTTTTTATACCATAATGTTCTCTTACTAAGTCATCAATCTCATGTCTAAGATCATCATTATTTTTAAATAATAACTTAACATTCTCTCTACCTTGAGCTAACTTCTCACCTTTATAAGAGTACCAAGCACCACTCTTCTCTATAATATTAGCATCCGCTGCTAAATCTACTAGTTCACCATCTTGACTTACTCCCTCACCATACATAATATCTACACTAGCAGTCTTAAATGGTGGCGCTACCTTATTTTTAACAACCTTAATATTTGTCTTATTACCAATAACGTCACTACCATTTTTAATTTGTTCACCACGACGAATATCTAATCTTACTGAAGAATAATATTTTAAAGCTTTTCCTCCAGGAGTTGTCTCTGGATTACCAAACATTACTCCTACCTTTTCACGTAACTGATTAATAAATATTACTATTGTATTGGTTTTATTAATAGAGCCTGATAACTTTCTTAAAGCTTGAGACATAAGTCTTGCCTGTAAACCTACATGACTATCTCCCATCTCACCATCAATCTCTGCTTGAGGTACTAAAGCTGCTACTGAATCTATTACAATAATACTAACGGCTTCACTCTTAACAAGTGCATCACATATCTCTAAAGCTTGTTCTCCAGTATCAGGTTGGCTAAGTAATAACTCATCAATATTAACTCCTAAATGAGATGCATATACTGGATCTAAAGAATGCTCTGCATCAATAAATGCTGCTCTTCCACCCTCTTTTTGTACTTCTGCAATAGCATGAAGTGCAAAAGTAGTTTTACCAGAAGATTCTGGTCCATATATCTCAATAATTCTTCCCTTCGGATATCCTCCTACTCCTAAAGCAATATCCAAAGATATTGATCCACTAGGAACTACATCAATTTCAATATCTTTCTGTTCTCCTAGTTTCATTATAGCCCCTTTTCCAAATTGTTTTTCTATATCAGCCAAAACTTGTGCTAAAGCTTTGTCTTTTTCTACTGCTTTGCTCATATATTTTCCTCCCTTACAGTACATACTCATTATATAATGCTTTTTTTTATTTGTCAATACTATTTTCAAACATTTGTTTGTAAATTTTGCCAATATCCACTTACAAATATTAAAAAACTGTTAAATCCTCTTACAAATTTTAACAGTTTTTATCTCTAATAATATATCTATATCCCTATAATTCCTTATATCATAAGGAATTAACTACTAATTAATCTAATTCTTTTAATAAATCATATGTAATTATATCATAGGATACTGATATTATCCTATCAGCATATTCACTATTTTTCTTCAAATAATCATCTGATATTACTCCATTAGATATTGTATATACTTCTCCATTCTTAGCACTATAATATACTTTATCAGTAATATAAGATCCATCTTTAAATACTACTATACCATCACTTTTTGATATATTCATAATATCTTTTCCTAAAGCATACTTATTATATACTCCCAACATATTACCAAGAGTAACTGAAGCATCAATCATTCCCATCGGAGTATCTATTTCCATTCCCTTATCCATATCTTTAGTCCATATAATATATGGTACTTTCTTACTAAGTTCATAATCATAATCATTAAATTCTTTATATCCTGGATCATCTTCTGTAAGTAATCTATCATTAACTGGATCATAATTATACATATAATTAAATTGTTTCTTACCTAGTCTAGCATCATGATCACCATATATTACAATAACCGTATTATCAAGTAATCCTTCATCATTCATATCACTAATAAACTGTCCAATAGCCTTATCCATATAATTAACTGATTTAATATAATTACCCATCATTGTACCTTCTAGATAATCTCTCACTACTTCTTCCCCATCAATTTCCGTAGTCATAGTCAAATCATAATCACTAAATAATTCTGTGTCTCTCCAAGGAGTATGATTAGTAAGAGTAATCAAAGTACCATAATAAGGCTTATTAAGACTAGTACTAATATCCTTAATCATTGGTACTACCTGTCTAAAGAAAGATTCATCAGATAATCCAAGTCCATATTCCTCATCTATCACAAAACTAGATCTTGAATAAAACTTATCATATCCCATATTAATATGCATCGTATCTCTATTCCAAAAGTCTCCTACATTACCATGCATACTAAATACATAATATCCTTCATCATGCATCATCTTTTGTATCGTTGCATACTTATTATTAAAATAATTAACAAATACCGTTCCATTATTAGCAGGAAGTAAACTAGTAGCATAAGTAAATTCACTATCACTACTAGTACCTACCCCTACCTGAGCATAAAAATTATTAAAATACATTCCTTTAGATACTAATTTATTTAAATTAGGAGTAACTTCTTGTCCATTAAAAGATAATCCTATCGTAAAAGCTTGTAAACTCTCAGCATGAATAGTTATAACATTCTTTCCCTTAAATATTCCTGAATAATCATTAACACTTTGTACTGTTCTATTCTCTTCATAGTATTCTTTTACTTCTCTCAAAGCCTTATCATGTCCAAATATATTATTAAAAGTAGGCTTCAAGCTCTGTACAAAGTCATCTAATTGATATACATATACTCCAAAACTATCTACAACTGATACTCTATTCCATAACTTAATCAGTCCACTATAAGCATTATATGGCGGAAGTCCTGATCCAATACCCATAGATATAACTCCTATTAAAATAGCCTTCCTGAAGTAATTCTTCTTAACTTCATTCACTTCATGACTCTTCTTAATAACTATGTAAAGCCCAATAAACTCCCATAAATATATCCAATCAGTAGGTCTAATAACCATATCCATTACAGCATCCCCTACATCTTTTACAAATACTGAAGTAGCTAACAATGATACTGATACAAATGAAGAATAATAATTATAGTACATTACATTCACTACACAACATGCTATCATATAAAAAGATGTCAAAAAATAATATATATTTCTATTCTTCTTCTTTATCAAAAAAGAAAAACTACCCATTATCAAAACATAACCAATATTAAATAATAATGCTCTAATACTAAAATTCCCCGTAGAAAATATTCCTAATAATATAGCATTAATAATATTAGCTATTATATAAAATAATAATACTGGATAATCTTTCTTAATCTTACTAAATCCTATTTTTATTCTTTCTATTATTTTTTTCATACTTAACATATCATCTCTTTTTCAAAATCAATTATATCATATTATTTCAAAATTTACAAAATATCCCTCTAATATTTACTTAATTTAAAGTTTTTGCTATAATATATGCAGTATGGTGATTTTATGAAAGTATTAAAAAAATTTAAATTAAATAAGAAAAAATTAAGAAAAAAATTAAAATTATATGGAACTATTACT
>OKXB01000611.1_pt1 | contig 43050 bp, 62 predicted proteins | sample 1601731 | NCBI WGS metagenome assembly OKXB01 (sample SAMN04414077, study PRJEB24778) | human gut metagenome | material: faecal | host: Homo sapiens
ATGCCTACCGCTTTTTAGACCAGAAGGAAACTGATATCAGCAGTATCAATATCTTACCCAACAGATATAAATTTGATGCGAAGAAACTAAAGGAATGGGGATTTGAAAACAAGAAGTTACCTGTTAACTCAATGGTAATCAATCAGCCCATCCCGTTCTTTGTGGCCTATAAGACAGAAGTACAATTCATCCTGATTATATTTCTCGTATTAGTAGGAAGTCTAATGATTTCGCTGTATTACTATTACCGGACTAAAATCCTGAAGAATCACCTTGAAAGAACTACGAAACAACTACGGGAAGATAAAAAGAAGCTGGAAGAGTCTGAAGTCGAATTGCGTGATGCTAAAGAGCGCGCCGAAGAAGCTAACCAACTGAAAAGTGCCTTTGTTTCGAATATGAGCCACGAGATACGGACTCCGCTAAATGCTATTGTCGGTTTCTCCAGCCTGATTATCGGTTCGGTAGAGCAGAATAACGAACTGAAAGAATACGCAGATATTGTCCAGACCAACTCCAATCTGTTGCTCCAACTGATTAGTGATGTACTGGATATATCACGCCTGGAATCAGGAAAACTGCAATTCAACTATGAATGGTGTGAGCTGGTGAACCATTGCCAGAATATGATTACTCTGACCAACCGGAACAAGACAATGGATGTAGACATTAAACTGCAAATGCCTAAAGAGCCTTACATGCTCTACACAGATCCCTTGCGCCTGCAGCAGATTATTATCAATCTGCTGAACAATGCCTTGAAATTCACTCCTGCCGGAGGAAGCATTACGCTGGATTATGAAGTGGACGAAGAAAAGCAATGTATGCTGTTCTCGGTAACTGATACCGGCACCGGAATCCCCGAAGATAAACAGGAGCTGGTATTCCAACGTTTCGAAAAGCTGAACGAGTTCGTACAGGGGACAGGATTGGGACTGGCTATCTGCAAACTGACCATCCAATATATGGGAGGTGATATCTGGATTGACAAGAAATACAAAAATGGCGCCCGATTTATCTTTTCTCATCCTATCAAAAAACAGGAATCAACAGAAAAATGAAAAAAAATCGAATGATTTAGTGTTTTTCTGTTTCTTTTTCACTTACTTTGCCCCCGTAAAGACAAAGGGGTGCCCCATGAGGGGCTGAGATTATACCCTAGGAACCTGAGGCAGTTAGTACTGACGTAGGGATTGTGTTTCTTCTTATCGCCTTTCCATTCAAGCACGCTCTTTGTATTTACTTTCAACTTATTTATTCTGATAGGACAATGAAAGTACAAGTGAACAACAAAGAGGTGGAAATTACTCCCGACTCTACCCTTACACAACTGACAGCACAGCTCGAACTTCCGGTTCAAGGCATTGCTATCGCCGTAAACAACAAAATGATTCCCCGTACCGAATGGGAGGGTTTCATATTGCATGAGAACGATAACCTGGTGATTATCAAAGCTGCCTGCGGAGGATAAAGGAATGGTCAGTCTACAATTTATCACGCATCAGACCGAACGGTACTCGTACCTCGAATCGGCACGTATGGCACTCGAAGGCGGGTGCAAATGGATCCAACTACGCATGAAAGAGGCTCCTCTCGAAGAAGTGGAGGCAGTAGCCCTGCAACTGAAACCGCTTTGTAAAGAGCACGAAGCAATCCTGGTTCTGGACGATCACGTTGAACTGGCGCGAAAGCTGGAAGTGGACGGTGTGCATCTGGGCAAAAAGGATATGCCTATCGACCAGGCCCGCCAAATTCTTGGAGAGGCTTTCATTATCGGCGGCACTGCAAATACATTCGAAGATGTTGTACAGCACTATCGTGCCGGTGCCGATTATCTTGGCATCGGTCCTTTCCGGTTTACTACCACCAAAAAGAATTTAAGCCCTGTACTGGGATTGGAAGGCTATTCCTCCATCCTTTCACAGATGAAAGAGGCGAATATCGAAATCCCCGTAGTAGCGATTGGAGGAATCACTTATGAGGATATTCCTGCCATACTTCACACAGGAGTAAACGGGATAGCCCTGTCGGGAACCATTCTCGGAGCGGATAATCCGATAGAAGAAACACGTAGAATCCTGAATCATGCGTAAAGCAATGATGTACAATCAGTAATTTAATTTATAATATATATAGAATGGAAAAGTTAGTAATTGCGGGACGCGAATTTAACTCCCGTCTTTTCCTGGGAACAGGAAAATTCAATTCCAATGAAGTAATGGAACAAGCTATTCTGGCTTCAGGCACGGAAATGGTTACTGTTGCCATGAAACGAATCGACATGGACAACAAAGAGGATGACATGCTGAAACATATTATTCATCCGAATATTCAGCTATTGCCCAATACTTCCGGTGTACGTAATGCAGAAGAGGCTGTTTTTGCAGCACAGTTGGCTCGTGAAGCCTTTGGAACAAACTGGCTGAAACTGGAAATTCACCCGGACCCACGCTATCTGCTCCCTGACTCTATCGAGACACTGAAAGCTACGGAAGAACTGGTAAAACTGGGTTTTATCGTGTTGCCTTATTGTCAGGCTGACCCTGTACTCTGCAAACGTCTGGAAGAAGCGGGCGCAGCTACCGTTATGCCGCTCGGTGCACCAATCGGTACCAATAAAGGATTGCAGACCAAAGAATTCCTGCAAATCATTATCGAACAGGCAGGTATCCCGGTAGTCGTAGATGCGGGTATCGGTGCACCCAGTCATGCTGCCGAAGCAATGGAACTGGGAGCTTCCGCTGTATTAGTTAATACCGCAATAGCCGTTGCCGGAAATCCGGTAGAAATGGCAAAAGCATTCAAAGCGGCTACAGAAGCCGGAAGACAGGCTTACGAAGCAGGATTAGGATTACAAGCCGTAGACTTCGTGGCAGAAGCAAGTTCACCTCTAACGGCTTTTCTTGATTAAAAACGAATAAACTATGGAACAAAAAATAAAATTCCCCCGCTCGCAGAAAGTCTATTTACCCGGTAAACTTTATCCGAATATCCGTGTAGCGATGCGGAAAGTGGAACAAGTGCCCAGTGTCAGCTTTGAAGGCGAAGAAAAGATAGCAACACCGAACCCGGAGATATATGTATATGATACCAGCGGACCGTTCAGCGATGCAGATATGAGCATTGATCTTAAAAAAGGACTGCCCCGTATGCGTGAAGAATGGATTGTAGGCCGTGGTGATGTGGAACAACTTCCCGAAATTACTTCGGAATACGGACAAATGAGAAGGGACGATAAAAGTCTCGATCACTTACGTTTCGAGCACATCGCTCTGCCCTATCGCGCTAAAAAAGGAGAAGCAATCACTCAAATGGCATACGCCAAAAGAGGGATTATCACCCCTGAAATGGAATATGTAGCAATCCGCGAGAACATGAATTGCGAGGAATTGGGAATTAAGACCCACATTACTCCAGAATTTGTCCGTCAGGAGATTGCAGAAGGACGTGCTGTATTACCGGCCAATATCAACCACCCAGAAGCTGAACCGATGATTATCGGACGCAACTTCCTTGTGAAAATCAATACGAATATCGGAAATTCAGCTACTACTTCAAGCATAGATGAAGAAGTGGAGAAAGCATTGTGGAGCTGCAAATGGGGTGGCGATACCTTGATGGATCTTTCCACAGGAGAAAATATCCATGAAACACGCGAATGGATTATCCGTAATTGTCCCGTACCCGTCGGCACGGTTCCTATTTATCAGGCACTTGAAAAGGTGAACGGCATAGTGGAAGACCTCACCTGGGAAATCTACCGGGATACATTGATTGAACAATGTGAACAAGGTGTAGATTACTTCACCATTCATGCAGGGATCCGCCGCCATAATGTTCATCTTGCCGATAAGCGGTTGTGCGGTATTGTCAGCCGTGGAGGAAGCATAATGAGTAAATGGTGTCTCGTACACGATCAGGAAAGTTTCTTATACGATCACTTTGATGATATTTGTGATATCCTGGCACAATATGATGTAGCCGTTTCTTTAGGCGACGGACTTCGTCCGGGTTCTATCTACGATGCGAACGATGAAGCGCAGTTCGCCGAACTGGATACCATGGGAGAATTAGTGCTTCGTGCCTGGGATAAGAATGTTCAGGCATTTATTGAAGGCCCCGGACACGTTCCGATGCATAAAATCAAAGAGAACATGGAACGTCAGATTGAAAAATGCCATGACGCCCCATTCTATACACTCGGCCCGTTGGTGACGGATATTGCTCCCGGATACGACCATATCACTTCTGCTATCGGTGCCGCACAAATCGGATGGCTGGGTACGGCTATGCTTTGTTATGTCACTCCGAAAGAACACCTTGCCTTACCCGACAAAGAGGACGTACGCGTAGGAGTCATTACCTACAAGATAGCCGCTCATGCCGCTGACCTGGCAAAAGGACACCCGGGTGCACAGGTACGAGACAACGCATTGAGTAAAGCTCGCTATGAGTTCCGCTGGAAAGATCAGTTCGACCTGTCTCTCGACCCGGAGCGGGCGCAGACCTATTTTCGTGCAGGACATCATATCGATGGAGAATATTGTACGATGTGCGGACCTAATTTCTGTGCAATGAGATTGTCACGCGATTTAAAGAAAAGCGCTAAAACCAACAAATAATGAGTAGGGAGAAACAGAAAGTCAGCCCACTGACCTACCTTCTCCCCTCATTTCAATTTTTAATTTTTAATTGATTAAAATGTTCTCCGACGAATTAGAAAAAATATCCTGGGAAGAGACGACAAAAGCCATCTATTCCAAAACAGATGCCGACGTACGCCGTGCATTGGGTAAAAAAGAGCATCTGGATGTCAACGACTTTATGGCGCTGATTTCACCTGCCGCCACTCCTTATCTGGAAGTGATGGCACGCCTTAGTCAGAAATATACGATGGAACGGTTCGGTAAGACTATCTCCATGTTCGTACCGCTCTACCTGACTAATTCATGTACCAACTCCTGCGTCTATTGCGGTTTCCACATCAGCAATCCGATGAAGAGAACGATACTGACAGAGGAAGAGATTGTCAACGAATACAAAGCCATCAAACGACTGGCTCCTTTTGAGAACCTACTGCTCGTAACCGGTGAAAACCCTGCCGCAGCAGGTGTTCCCTACATTGCCCGGGCGCTGGATTTGGCAAAACCTTATTTCAGCAACCTGCAAATTGAAGTAATGCCCCTTAAAGCAGAAGAATATCAGGAACTGACTAATCATGGTCTGAATGGAGTGATCTGTTTTCAAGAGACTTACCATAAAGCAAATTACAAGACATATCATCCGAGAGGCATGAAGTCTAAATTCGAATGGCGTGTAGACGGCTTCGACCGTATGGGACAGGCAGGTGTACATAAGATTGGCATGGGTGTCCTGATCGGCTTGGAAGAATGGCGGACAGACGTAACGATGATGGCTTATCATCTGCGTTATCTGCAGAAGCATTACTGGAAAACAAAGTACAGCGTAAATTTCCCGCGTATGCGTCCGTCTGAAAATGGCGGATTCCAACCGAATGTAGTCATGAACGACCGGGAACTGGCTCAACTTACATTCGCGATGCGAATCTTCGACCACGACGTAGATATCTCCTATTCCACCCGTGAAAGTGCAGAAATCCGAAATCACATGGCAACGCTCGGTGTTACAACCATGAGTGCGGAGAGTAAAACTGAACCGGGAGGATATTACAGTTATCCTCAAACCCTGGAACAATTTCACGTAAGTGATGAGCGAAAGGCGGTTGAAGTGGAACGTGACTTGAAGAAACTGGGTCGCGAACCGGTTTGGAAGGATTGGGATCAGTCTTTTGATTTTAAAAGATAGGCAGATGCGGTACGATAGACAAATCATACTTCCCGAAATCGGAGAAGAAGGTCAGAAGAAACTGCAGGAAGCCAAAGTGCTTATTGTAGGTGTGGGAGGGCTAGGCTCTCCCATCGCTCTCTACCTGGCAGGCGCCGGTGTGGGATGTCTCGGACTGGTAGATGACGATTTGGTAAGCATCACTAACCTGCAACGACAAGTTCTCTATTCCGAAAAAGAATTGGGTAAACCGAAAGCTATCTGTGCAGCGGAACGGCTCTCCGCTCTCAACAGCGAGATCAGAATACATCCCTACTCTACCCGGTTGACGAAAGAAAATGCTTATCATATCATTCAGGAATATGATATAGTAGTCGACGGCTGTGATAACTTTGCCACCCGCTACCTGATTAACGATATCTGCATTGAACAGAAAAAGCCATACGTATATGGTGCTATCTGCGGTTTTGAAGGACAGGTTTCTGTATTCAACTACGGAAACCAGAAAAAGAACTACCGGGATCTTTATCCTGACGAAGAAGAAATGCAACGGATGCCTCCTCCGCCTAAAGGTGTGATGGGAGTTACTCCTGCCATTGTAGGAAGTGTTGAAGCTACGGAAGTGCTGAAAATAATCTGTGATTTTGGTAATGTTTTAGCCGACGAACTATGGACAATCGACCTGCGGATATGGCAATCTAACAAATTTTCACTATAAAGGTTGGTTTCTGACATAGTTAATTAGTAACTTTGCTAAGCAATCCAATTTTAACAAAAGAAATGAAACTAATTGTAGTTACCACCCCTACCTTCTTCGTCGAAGAAGATAAGATAATTACCGCTCTTTTCGAAGAGGGGCTGGATGTCCTACATCTTAGGAAGCCGGAGACTCCGGCTATGTATTCGGAACGGCTATTGACACTTATTCCGGATAAATATCACCGCCGTATCGTCACGCATGAACATTTCTATCTGAAAGAAGAATTTAATCTGATGGGTATCCACCTGAATGCACGTAATCCCAAAGAGCCGCATGATTATTATGGTCACATCAGCTGTTCGTGCCATTCAGTGGAGGAGGTAAAAAACAGAAAGCATTTTTACGACTATGTTTTTATGAGTCCTATCTATGATAGTATCTCTAAAGTGAATTACTATTCAACATATACTGCCGAAGAATTGCGTGAAGCACAAAGAGCCAAAATTATCGATTCGAAAGTGATGGCATTGGGAGGTATCAATGAAGATAATTTGCTGGAGATTAAAGATTTCGGTTTTGGAGGAGCTGTCATCTTAGGAGATCTCTGGAATAGATTCGACGCTTGTCAGGATCAAAATTATTTGGCCGTAATCGAGCACTTTAAAAAGTTGAAGAAGCTATCAGATTAATAAAAAGCCGATAGTAAACTGACTGTGCATTCCTACTGTATATCCAATAAAGAAAATGACTTTCTCAATCATAAAATAAAAAAGCCGCTGCGAATTGTCTTCCGCAACGGCTTTCTGTATTTTCAGTGTTTTCTTATCAGAACTTATATCCTACGATAATAGAGAAATTCATGTTTTTAGGATTGCCAACTTTTTCCACATCAACCAGACCAAATTGACCATCCAAGCCTGCAATGATTCTACCAAATTCCAATGCAACTCCTACACCAAGACCTGCATCAAAACGCTTCAAAGCATCATCACCAAAAGTGTCGACTTTACGTTCTGTGTCATTACCTAAGTCAAACTTTGTTTTACCGGCAATACCACAAGCAAAATAAGGACCTGCATTCACCACCAAATTAGTATTATCTGCTACATTGAAACGTGCAGCAGCCATTACTGGCAATTCCAAATACATTGCATTAATGCTATTGCCATCTTTCTTTGCACCTTTACTAGTTAAGAATAATGAAGGTTGCAGTGACCATGTATCATTAAAAGCATATTCAAAACCTCCACCAAGTTTGAATCCAACCTTTGCATTCAGATCAAGATCACCAGTGTAATTACTAAAGTTCATACCTACTTTGGCATTCCAACCTGTAATTTGAGAGAAACCTGCCACTGAAATCAGTGCAAATAAAACAAACAAAACACTCTTCTTCATAATTTTTAAAGTTTTAAATTAATACTAAAGGTTTTTAGTAACCTTCTTGTTTAACAATACAAATGTATAATTGTAATTCGTATTAAACAACTTTTTCGTTAATAAGTGCGTAAAGTATAGAGATTATACATAAAAAAAGGGAATTCCCTATTTTTGAGAACTCCCTTTCCTATTTGTTGAATTGTTTTCTTCTTATTAGAATGCGTAATGGAAACCAATTGAAAGATCTTCACTAGTAAGTTCAAGACCAAAAGAATCTCCTAGCGTATTTATATTTCTACGATACCCAAGGAAACCATACTTGGCAATGAAAGAGAAGTGATCGTTCAATTTAACAGCAATCCCCGGTCTAAGTCCCACTTGTCCGGCTTTAGTAGTGTCTCCGTCTTTAACCTTCACGAAGCCGAGAGCAGCAGTTCCGTCCAGGAACAGGCGAACCGCACCGGTTTCACAGTAAGACCAACGAATGTATGGAGCAACAATTACTGAATTTTTTGTTAGTCCACCATTATAATTATGTGAATAATCCAATTCAGCACCCAATGCCCATGTTTCATTAAAGTTGTATCCAACTTCCGGAGCAACTTTAAAAGAAGTAGTGTTGCCTGTGCTGTTACGCCAAACGTTCAAAGATCCGCCTACGTAAATGTCTTGTGCTTTTACAGCGATAGTTGCTAACATTACAACTACCAATAATAAACCCTTTTTCATTTTCTTTGTTTTTTTAAATTAAACGTTAGACCCCAATTCGGTCGATTTCTGGGGTGCAAATGTAAAGCTGTTTTTATGATTAAACAAACATTTAGTTAGTTTTTTATAATAAATACCAAATAAATATTGGGTGGTAAACGGACATCAGTACCCAACAGGCATAAAATAAAATAGACTGCAAATACTTTCACAAGTATTTACAGTCTATTTATCAGATAGTTAAGTACCTAACCAGCGTATTTGACTATCCTTCTATTGCTGCTTGCGCCGCCGCCAGTCTTGTCTATAAATCAACAAGTTAGTCTTTCATTGCAAGCATACTGAAAACTTCATTAATTCCATAATAGTTCTTCAGCACATTCAATACAGTCTGTCATTGATTGCTCTGCTACAAAAATAGCAAAAATATTTTAATATAATAGTATATAGATACTAAGTTTCTTCCTTCTGTTTCATAACTAAATCAGTTTAAAGTGTCATTCAATAGATACTCATCTTATTATAAGTTTCATGAGTGTAAATACCCTATCAGAGCTTTAATAAGGTCAGGATTGCAAGTATCCAAAGTAGCCTTACTTGAAATAATTCATTTGCCTTTTTCTTCCTACATATGAGAACTGGCAATGATTGTCAGTACCACCATGATGATGATTAGTAAGGCTGTTCCTGCTATCAACAGGATACCAGCCCATTTGTTGGGTTTTGGATTTGGCATAGTAGTGTTGTTTATGTGATTAATATGTGAATATAAGATGCTTCATTGATAGCATTTACTTACAAGAAACATCTGACTAACAGATAGAGCAAGAAGGCACAGCATCCAAGACTAGTATAAAGATTGTGCTTAATTCATTATTTTATATACCTTAGGTAGTTTAGTATGGATAAAGGCACTAGGAGTCTCTACAAGGAAATTGCCATATTTAATAGATATAGGGTATTGCTCACTAAGACCATCATTAACCTTTGCAATTCTAATTTCACCTTTACTAGTGTGTAGTATAGCTAGTTCTTTATCACCATAGTTACTGAATTTATAATATTCAGCAGATAGAATTTTGTGAGTGATATAACAGTCTGTGCCTACAATAGCAATATTTCCTTTCAACTCTACAGTAACTCTTTTTAATTCATACTTTTGTGGTGGGGTATAATTACTATCTGTAATAGTAGCTTTATTTCCATATTTTTGATGATTACTATAAATATATGTAGTATTTTTTAAGAAAGATGGAATTATCTGGACTATTACAGTATCAGGCTTATGCACTGTTTCAATAATTGTAGGTGCTTCTCTGTCTAACTTTTCTATAGTTGTAAAATGTAAAGCTATTACCAATATCAGGATTAGAACTAATACAGGGACGATGTAAGTCAAATGCTTATTCATTATTATTAGATATTTTAAGTTCTTTGAAATCAATTATCCACTCATAATCCACCAAAAAGTGGATTCCTAAAACTCCATGTATCTGTACTCCAGATTCTTCTTGTACATGCTTCATGCCATCAGATACATCTAATACAGAGAAGATTGAAGTATAATTCTGCCCCTCAAAGTCAAATGTGGCTTCTATCTGTGGTGTCTCATGTTGCTGCCCCTCAAATCCCATAACAGAGCCTTGCTTGTCTAATGATTTGAAACTCTTCTGAAAGTGCTCATATACAAAGCTGAACATTATATTATTGGTAGAACCAGTATCAATTAATAAGCACAAATCTCTGATTGTTCCTGTATCATCAGTACAAGTAACAACAATAAGGGGTAAACCTGTCTTTTGTAATCCCCAGTATAAAGGAAATTCCATATTATGTATATAAAAGTTAATAATTAATCTATGTTCCAATAGGCATCAGGGTCTCCTTCAAAAGCATCACTTATTGTAGCATCATCATATCCCATAACATCTTGAGCATAGCTGCCATTGTAGTCATAATAAGTGCTTTCTTTTTCAAAGATTGGATGGAATGAAGAGCCACCTGTATATTCTTTAATTTCTCTCATCTCGCAAAGGTCAATACAACATTTCTTTTTAAACTTGGTTGCAATAGCTGTCATATCTTTAATAGGAGCAATGTAATCATAATAGGGCTCTATCATTCTGTCACCAAAGAGGTCAGATAAATCAACAATGCCCCATTTGTCAACTATTTCGTCATTCTCTTTCAAACTTTGAATAACTCTTACATAGTAGCTATCTTCAACTGGGCTAATCCATTTATATTTGAAAGGTATTATGATGTTTTCATGAATATCTATAATCCCTTTGAATGAGCCTTGTTGAGCCTGTAGATACATTCCTGTGACATAAATATGATTGTATTTACCATAAGGAATGACTTCATTCATTGTATCTATATCTACTACAGCATATTGATAAGTTTCATTTTGAATTATGACATAATGCTCTTCCCAAATTGAAGACAGATTTCTATATTGACAGTCTATAACATAATTACCTTCTGCATCAATGATACCACACCTATTATTTTTACATACTCTGACTAGTGATTCTGCTGTTGTGAAATGGTCAGCTACACTATCAAACTGTGGTGTTATAACAATGTCAGCAAAGCTATTGATAAAACCAATCTTGCCATTCTGATTAATAGGACATAGATAGTCTGTATTGTTATTCAGAATTTCTTCTGTAATAAGCATGCCCGCACCAATTTCTTTAAGATGATTGATACTTCCTATGATATATCCTGTTTCTGTATAATGCCCTGTATGCTCACCTCCAGAAATGTAGGTAAAAGAGAAATCTGGTGTTTTATTAAACCTCTTCATGATATTCCTTTTTGTAGTCATACTACAAAAAGAAGGTGTGAGCCTAACCTTAGTTGCTTATCAGAAGGTATCGCCAAACACCCATAACCATGCAAATAAGGAAAGCCCACACCTATATGGTATGAGCATTCACTAACCTGCTTTTGATGGTTATATCTGATTGAAATTGGCGATTTCTCTGATAACATCAAGCAAGAAGCAAACACTTCTTCTTCTAATATGTCTTAGTTAAACATCTATTTCATTAATTGTCATTTAATTAATACTGCTGCAAAGATAGAACTTTCCAGTCATACTTCATCATCTGACAGTCAGAATTTAATAGACTTCAAGGCATATCAGTACCATAGATGTAGGCTATATCCTTATAATACAAAGGTAGGGCTAATTGTTCACTTTCTGTATGCCCAATTGATAAATAGAGTACCAGTAACTATCAATATAAGCCACTGTAATATCATATCTAATGCTGTCATATATACACAAGTTAAAGCCCCAGTCCATGGATGAACTAGGGCTATCAACAACAATAAAAACACATAGTAAGAGGTATATAACCTCTTAATCCTTAAGTATCATACTTGTGAGGACAAACCCCACTAGAATCAAGATTATCTCACACATAATTCAATCAACATTTAATTTAGTCTAACCTACCAACTACTAATGTAGTTCATGTTTACATACTTCACCGAACCTCAAGTGGTTAAGTAATTATAGCAATACATTTCTTTACCCTGTAATCAAATACCCTCAACCTGTATTAGAAGAGGCAGTCAACCTCTATTAAACTATCCCCTGATTTGCCATTCTACATCACTTACTTTGTATATATAATATGCAAGAAAGTGAGGCAGGAGAAATTTCCCATCATAATGGTATAATAACAGTAGAGGGGAATGGATTTAATAGAAGGTAGGATATTGTAGACCTTAGAAGGTTAAGTATTTATAGTTTTCCTTCATCATGATAGGAGTAGTATTCCTTCTCTGGACTTAAGATTATATGGTCTGCTACATGAATCTCCATGAGTTCAGCCACCTTCCTTAGTTTTTCAGTCAAAACATCATCCAAAGTACTGGGTTTCATGCTTCCAGAAGGGTGATTATGTGCCAATATTACCTGTGTTGCATTAGCCAATAAGGCAGCTTGTAATATCAACCTTACATCTACATAAGTTGCAGATATTCCACCTTCTGAAATAAGTACTATACCCAATACTTTGTTAGACTGATTAAGCAGTACCACTTTAAAGCTTTCCTTGTATTCTATTGTGTCATCAGGGAAGTACTTTATCAATAGTTCATAGGCATCCTGTGAGCTATTTATCTTGTATCTAGTTGATGATTTGACATTGCTTTTATAGCTCAATTGAACCTCTGCTACATTCATTATACTGTTCATGAGATACACTAATTAATGAACCAACTATATTCATTTTCACCATATAAAGCCTTATTAAGTCCTTCTGCCAGTTGAGTAGCATTAAGTGACCTGTCCAAGAAGTTATCAATGTAGCTACTTTTATTAGCTCCAGTTAGTAAGTTGTACACATTCCACATGCTGATTTCCCTGCTGTCCAGAAGGGTACTAAAGTTATCATCATTATAGTATGCCTTTGCAACTAAATTTATTTGGGTATCAGTCATTAGCATCTGTGGTAACTTCTTCTTTTGGTCTACAGGCAAGAACTGATATAATCTGCATCTACCTAGGAACTGGGCAAATTGGGACTCTCTCATATAAGTATCCTTGTAGGCTGACATATAATACAAGTGCTTGGCTATGTTGTATTCTTGAAACAGCCTCATCACTGCATTCAATAGTTCAGCAGTACTCATAACCTTTAATTCTGACCTGTAACCATCTGTTGATACACACATGTTACAGCAGACTAAGTTCTTGAAGCCAATGAACACCTTGAACTTCTCTACCCCCTTCTTGCTGTAGAGGTTCTCATGGTTATAAGCCCTTACTCCACCTATGGTTAAATTCAGTCTGTTACCTGCAATATCCTCATATATGGTAGGTATCTCAAAACAGAACATCATTCTCTCAAAGTAGATGGTTTTATCAGATTCCAGTAATTGATTCACTGGTTTATGAATAGCTTCCGGTATTCTACCTTTGATAACATGGCTTACCCTGATGGCAGGTTCTTCTATTCTCTCATTGGAGAAGACTTTATTAGCTGCTTCCCATACAGTTTCAATGAAACTGGAGTGTGATATAGTAACCTCATTGTCCTTAGAGAACACAGGTGTAATACATTCCTCTTTAAGGTACTGCATGGTTACTTCCTTTGTATTAGCCTCAATGAAGGGTAACTTATTAACTTCTCTGGTGCTTATGGAATCAGCTTCCACAGGCTTTGTTGATATAATGCCTGTGTTGATGATTTCTATTGGCTCAACTGTTTGAATATAAGGGTTATCTACCTTATTTCTATTAGGGTATATCAGATTAGCTCTGACTGGCTGCAACTGCATTGTTTCCATATCTAATGTAATTAGGGGTGTAGTTAATAGTTGGTTGATTCTTTTGTACCTGAAGTGCTGCTTTCTTCTGCATGAAGTCTGATGTTAACTGTTGATACCATTCAGGATATTGATGATAGATGGCAGTCAGTTCTTCAATGGTTTTACTGCTGTTAATCTTACTCCTTATCATCTCCAGATTAACTCCATCATTACACCAATCAAGTATTATCTGACCTGTAGCAGGTGTAATGGTAAAATCAGGCTTACCTATGAACAGGTTTGTCCTATCTTTAGATGCAATAGTCTGGTGCTTCATGTTGATGTCAAAAACTATGGTAAACTCATAATCTATACCATCTCTCATGACAGCTTTTAGTCCTACTTTCTCTGGTATCATCTTGCCATTCTTCTCACTTAGAACATAATCCTGTTTGCATCTCATAGTGCATATTACATGGCTTCCAGACTGCAATACTTTCTGCATGAAAGCATTGATTCTGGGTGTCACCTTCTGCCAATTGGTGAAGCTGTTACCTTGTAATCCTGCATGGTACTCAAGCAAGGTATCCCAACATTGAGAAATGCTATCAATAATGATAACTTCCATACCTGCACCTTCACATATTTCAATGGCTTGTATATAAGTTTCAGGTGTAAAGTTATCACTTAGACTTAATACATTATAAGCACCTAAGTGAGCATAAAGGTCTGCACTTCCATTCTCACTGTCAATAATGGCTATCTTAGTCCAGTCATTACATAGACCATAAGCCAAAAGTAATGCTGAATAGGTCTTTCCTGAACCTGCACAGCCTTGTAGAGCAAGCTTAATCTTAGCCTGCTTCTTGGATGAAACTCTTAAGTTCAACATATCTGAATAGGGTTAATTGTTATACACAGTCTATAAAGAAAAAAGGAAGCAAGCCCTAATAGACTTACTTCCTTGAGGTCAACATTAACAACCATCATAAAGTTGCCAGTGTCATAGCTCCACCTTCACCTCTTTGGTGCAACATATAGAACATATCACCTGTATCAGGTGAGCATACTTGAGAGATAACTGGATTGGTAACCTCTCCATTGATGAACTTGTCACTAACTGCACCAGTTTCACAGCCATAGACAAAGAAGCACTTACCTGTGTGTGGATTCTGCTTAATCTCAATCTTGCTGACTCCCTTTTGGGTTTTGAACTCATTCACTGTTACTGTCTCTAAGAACTTTAACTTTTCCATAATTGTATTTTTATTATTGTTGCAGAGGGGGATATCCCACTCTTAAGGTCTGGGGTGGGTGAAAAGGTGACTTAGAGTACACTTATAAGTATCAAGTTTACAGAATTTAAAAATAAAAAATAAAAATTATCTGGATTACAGTATGGTAGGAGCAGTAGGGAGGGCTATATATTAGTTATGTACATATAACAATAATCCCCTGCCTTCTGGTGTGAAAACAGGGGATATTGGGTATACTGTCGCTTTTATAAACTTCTTCTTATAAAACTTTCTTTAATAAAATCGACATTTTCTTCTTTAGCCCAAATGCAAAGAATGCTCTACCTACAATCTCATATCCATCAATTCTTTTATTCTGAATTGGAATCTTGACTTTCTTTGTATCGAAATATTTGGAAAGTAAGCTAGCTTTTGCTGTTATTTCAATTCTTAGCTTCTGAAAACATAGTTCTAAAAGCCTTTTGGACTCTTTCAAAGAATACCTATCGCCAACCTTAAATGTAGTTTTCAGCTCTTCCTTTAATGCATTTTGGGTTTCAGGAAGTTCAAAATGAATCATATTCCTCACTTTAATTTCATTATACCCCAAATCTTCAATCATTTCATCACCTAACAAATCATATGCAAGAGCCATAATATTATTTTGCATTTCAATATCTTTTGCTAAATCAGTCTTAATGATTGAGTTTTTCTGTCTTTCTTCTGAATACATTTTATAAAGTACCTCAAACTTGCTACTTCCCATTCCAAAGAAAACATTATTACGTATGTTGTATTCCCAAGCAGCTGCTTCTTCAACATTATATCCATTTTTTAAATAAGCTTCTCTTAAAGAAATTCCATTAGAGTAAACATCATCAATCATTTTAAACTTATACTCTGCATAAGCAATTTTCATCCTATCTACTATCACAACTTGTTCTTCTGCATTATAACAAGCAAATTCTTCTGGGTCATCAACTCTTATCTTTGCTGTAATTACACTTTTTAGGTCATCTTCAAGGGCATTATATGCAGCAATTGTTTTTTCAGCATTCTTTAACCTTCCTGCCATTATTTCTTCGTACTCTGCTCTGCTTTCGCACATAACTCCTGTATTATAAATGTGGAGGATTATATTTTTAAATGGATTTTCTCTTGTTCTGATTCTCCCTGCTATTTGTACCATATCTGTTGAAATATCCAAAAGAGAGCTTTTTGCATACCCCTCACTTGCAACAACTATCAGCCCAGCTTTTGAATAAAAGTCAGCTCCATAAAAAACTGTTTTTGTACAAAATGTAAAGGTTTTATTTGCACCGTTAGCATCTTCAATGGCAAAACCATCTAACTTCATTTTGTTGATTTCATTATTTGCGCAAATAATTTTTACTTCATCAGGAGATAATCCAGAGGCTTTTATGATTCCTTTGATTGCAGATACAGAATTTATAAAGAAGAAATATTCTTCGACTTTATTCCCCTTTAATTCAAAAGGACGTCCCATTTTGTGATTTCTAATGATATTAATTACTACAGCTAAAGGGTGCTCTGAATGTATTCTAAAAGGCTTTATTCTAATAGCATCTTTCCATTCAATCTCATATTCTGGAAGATTTTCAAGCTCTGTAGGTCTCCATTTATATGGAATAGGAGTTGCTGAAAGATAAGTTACATTAGAATAATCCTTTAGTTCGTGTAACAAATTCTTTATTGCAGTATTCCTGTAAACATAAGCATCAAGAATCTCTTGATACTCATCTACAACTATTTTACATTCAATTCCTTTTTGCTTCATTACAGCCAAAGCTCTGGGGAAAGAATCATAAGTGACCATTATTTTAACAGGTTGATTTCCCAAACATTCTTCAATATATTTTTCAATATGATTTTTCCCAACTCCCTTTTGTACTGCGAGTAACTTGTAAAGGCATCTACTATTGGGATATTGAGCCACTTTGTTGATTATCAACTGTCTTGTAGGGCAGGCAATAATAACATTTTCTTGATTTTCCAAAACTACAGTTGTTGCACCACAGCCAGTCTCTTTTTTATTCAAAATACCAGATGGCAATGTTATCATAAACTCATTGAGATATACTGCTCCAGTAGGTGCAGTAATAACAGTCTTTCCATCTATCTCATGAATTGAAAGACCTTTTTCTTTTTTTGTTACCTCATCTTTTTTATCTTCCATTTTTTATTTGTTTTTAATATATTATACATGCTGTCGAAAAAACTATTCCATTCCTTTCAAGAATTTAAATAGAAAATTCGACAAAATAATTCTCCTGCTTGCACAGCCATATACAAGCATACATTTTTCTCTTCCCGCGAAAACTTAATGAATATTACTCAGAGGTATTGCTCTTTGCCACCTCTCGGAGTACACTAAACAAAGTAGTATTATGAGCTACTTGTCAGAAAGGGGTTACAAATTTCTGCATTTCTTTTGAAGTGGACAAGTAAAGGGGGAATTATTTTGATTTATTAAATGTTAAAAAAGAAATCTCCACAGTTCAATTAACTACAGAGATTCTTTTTACTACTTATGGTGCTACAGATACTAACTAATATTGCCCAAACACATATTCAACCACCTTATTATTCAATATACTAATAGGAGAATAATCTTTCTTTATGTATCCTTCTGTTACCCTATGTGCAGATGAATGATTCAATGCAAAGCCTACCTCTGCTGTACTAGCTCCACAATTATTCTGCGCAATGGTAGCCCATGAATGCCTGAAATTATAAATGCAAATAGCAGGAAGACCATTATGTTTACAGTATGATTTCAAGCCATTGTTTACATTAACATTAAAGCAGTTACCATCCTGATATCTTTTATTGAAATTCAGAAGGTATTCATTATCTGACTTGTATTTCTCGAATAAATATAATATCCTTGATGGTATCTTGATTTCCAAATATGCACCATCACGCCTAAACTTCTTTGTCTTTAATCTATGATAACATAATACTCCCTCTCTTAAATTCTCCTTACGCAGTTCAAAGATGTCTGCTGTATTCATCCCTGCTAAACAGAAAACCATTTCTGCTATATCTCTACTTAATTCTGGTAGAGATACTTTTAAATTAGATTCAGGTATTTCACCTGTAAAGAATCTCTTTAATATATCTATATCCAAAGCTCTCTTCTCTGGAACATCAGCTTTAGGTATTGAAATCTTCCTAAAAGGTTGTAATTTGATTCGGATGATATTCTTATCATAATCATTATACTCTTCAAGAGCTGCATTATATATCATTCTAATACAAGTTGGATACATTTCCTTTGCCCTATTTGTAGATGCTAAAGAGCTAATCCAGTCTTGAATAAACTTTGTAGTAAGCTTTGAAAACATTATATTCTCTGACTCTGCAAACCTTTCCAATGATTGATATGCCCATCTGTAGTTCTTTGCATTCCTAACCATCCCCCTAACAGTAGCCATCTCCAAAACATACTTCCTAGCATATTTAGAAAAAGATATATCTTCATCTATGTGTTGTAAATAGGATACAACCTCATTGGTATCCCAACTGGATATATCTACAGCATTCAATCTATCACTATAGAGTTTAATAAGGTTGGAACAATAAGAAAGTATTTCAGGGTCTTTAATTTCCCCTTTACGCAATTTGGATTTATCTACTGTTTTATCTGTATTTATATATCTTGCAACTCTATTATGAGTAACCCTTATTAATACAGCAAACAAGCCATCACTTCTCTGTGACCTAACACAAGCTTTAAAAGTTGCCATAATCATCTAATATTTAATTGTTTAACATAACATATTCACTGCAAACACCATGCTTTCTTTCTGCAAACATAGAGTCAAACAATCTTTAAAAACAGACTATTATAACAATAGAAAGAGGGACTTACTATAAAAGCAAATCCCTCTATAACTTACTGATTAATATTGATTTATCAGATAGTTAAGTACCTAACCAGCGTATTTGACTATCCTTCTATCGCTGCCTGCGCCGCCGCTAATTATCGTTGCTTTTCAACGAGTTCTATAATATTGTACAACTATTCGTTAACAGCGTTTTTTCATTCAATTATCCTCATACATGGTTAAAGTTATACTTTTATTTTCCATTCAATCTGTTACCTTTGTTGCCATGAAAAAGATTATCAGACTATATCGCAGATGGTATTATCGCAAATTATATACACGACTGTTTTTTGCATATCTAAAACATGAAAGCACCAGTAATGTCGCATATAATTATGCAGAAGATGCTTTCCTTGCAATTACTGGTCGCTTATATTCTGATTTTCGCGACGAGTAATTGCTTTATGCCTTGCTCCATCCTTTATTAGCACTTCTTCCTCAAGTGATGAAGCATGAGGAAGCAATACAGGTATCGTGAATTTTATCCTTGATACATTTTGGTACTTTTCTTCTGCTGCTTCATTGCCATTTCCGCCAATATTGAATATTCCGGCAACTGCTATACCGCCCTTAATGTCGCTAGAAGTACCTTCAGTGGTTTCTGTGGTCACAGCCACATCGAAATCAATATTCGATATTTCGGCATAACCGTCAGGAGTTTTTATATGTGTTACTACATTTCCTCCTGTATAGGGAGCAATAGTGGCAATATCTTTAACCGAATCCTGCGCTTCTTTCACTGCTTCCACAATGTCAGTTAATGCCGTTTTTATAAAGTCCTTCAGTTCCATATCATTTCTGTTTATTCTTTAAAGCCCAAAGCCGAAGTAAATTCTTTATAAGAACCTACATTACAACCTTCATCACACGCTACCTCATACACTCTTCTGCGCTTTGTTGGATTAGCAATCCTTTCAACAAACACATCATATGATTCCATATCATAATCTGCTTGTATGAGTTTGTCATAAATCTTTTTCCTAGCTATATCACATTCTTTATTACGTTTTATTGTGTTAGACAAAGCAGAGAAAGCCGCATCATTAATACACTGAGGACAATATTTATATCTTGTCTCAATTGGTTCAACAAGCTTGTTTGCTGTATCAAAATTATATTGTAGCAAATCGCAAGTATCAATAAAAGTAACACCAAGCATCTTAGCAATTCGTTCTTCCTTTATTTTAGGATTATCAGAGAGTTTAGATGCACAATTTCTATCAATATGAATTGTATTATAGCAGTCCACATAGACATAGTTTCCGATCTTGCATTGTTTACTACAGGATGAAAAAACATAAAACAAAATGAATATCGACAGGCATATCTTCATTTCCTTTCCATTAAAACACTTATCAATCTTTCCTTTTCTGCAAGAAGTTCTTCTAAATGCTTCACACGCTCTGCAAGAATCGCATCTGCACCAACAGAAACATTACCATTCATTGATGCCGGACTAAAAGAACCGTTCGTTTCAACTATATTATTTGCAAGTTCTGAAACTTTATCATCAAAAAATATGCGAATATCAACCTTTAATAACAACGCTATTTTTTCCAAATCAGCTGCTTGAATTTTATTATTATTCACACAGCGATGCAAGTTTGCTTCACTCATACCAATATCAGAGGCTAATTTTCGCATTCCTCCTGCTCGTTTTTCACTCAAAAGTCTAATAGAACCTAAATCCATGATTTATAATACATTACATATTTTAACTAAAATATAATACAGACAATATGATTTTTAAGCCTAAAATATTTGCGCGTGTCTATACTTTTATATAGCTTTGCACCATAAAGTTAAACAATAAACCATAAACCTCAAAGAAAATGGCAGAAAATCAAGTAAAAGTACGTCCAGCTTTAACGGATTTAGAAGTAGGCGGAGAGATTACTTTCCCCATAGCGAAAACCAAGAGTGTACGTGCCCAGGCATCTGACCTCGGGTTAATTCTCGACCGCAAGTATCAAACAGAGACTGATCGTGAAAAACGCACTATAACAGTAACTCGATTAAAATAGTATCCTATGAATTTCAACAGAGTCACTAAACAAATCATCGTTTTTGTAGCAGGCTTCATTATGTTCTTCTGCCTGCTCGGTATAGCAGGTACCACTGATCGTACAGAACAAATAGTTTATGCTATGCCACAAGAGGCATACGAGGCTATATATCTGAAACTCGGCAACGGATGCACCGACCGTCAAATAGCCGATGAATATATGGCCAATAAACAATATTACGATGCATTATCGCAATAATCAAAGAAAGTAACACTCTATGTTCACACTTGATTTCATAGATAAATCTGTCACTTATGACACATTCATCCACGATGTTGCTACGTCAGTAGTTCGAATACTCGCTGACACACGTAACGATCCAGAAATGGTTAGTCAGCGACAAGCATACGCAATGTTTGGTCGTGGTAATGTGGATAGATGGCGCAAGCAGGGTAAAATAACTCCCTGTAAGCGCCCGGGCAAAGTTGAATATCGCACAGTAGAGTTACGCGTCCTTCAACAAAAACAACAAGACTATTTCAAATGACAACCAGATCCGATAGTGTAGGAAGCACATCAATGGAAAGTAGTAGTTCGAATCTGCTTCGGATCACAAAAGCAAACTGTATTATAAACCTTTTAATTTTTTAATTATGAGCAATGCTATTTCATTGGCTAAAGAATTGCAACAAACGAAAGCAATTGACGTAATACGCAATGAACGTGTACGTAGCCAGTTTATCAGCGTGTATAATTCCATTTGGAAAGAAGGCGGAGAAAACGTCTATGAACGTGAAGCTATTTACTTCAACCAGCAGTTACGCGACAAAGAAGAGTTACGCTTATGCTCCGGAACATCTATCTTCTATGCGTTTATCGACCTTGCTGTTAAAGGTATCACATTGGCTCCCGGTACGCAAGCACTGTGTTATCTTCTTACCCGGAACTGCAAGGTAGGAGTTGATTCAAACGGCAATGAAGTTTGGGAGAAAATATGTAGCCTCGCTATCTCCGGATATGGGGAGCTGGCACTGCGTGCAAAAGTTGGACAAATACGCCATGCCGACAATCCAGTTATTGTCTACGACGGAGATAGTTTTGAATATGGAGAGAAGAACGGAGTGAAGATTGTCAATTACATGTCTGCATTTCCTCGCAAAAGCGACCGTATTGTTGCTTGCTTTGTCAAAATCACACGTGCAGATGGGTCAATTGACTATTCAGTTATGACAGAAACCGACTGGAAACGGTTACAAGGTTATTCAGAGAAACAAAATTCCTATAAAGACCGTCGTACCGGAGAAACTGTAGTGAAAAGCAATGCACTCTACAATATCAATGGGCAAATTGATACTGGCTTTCTCATTGCCAAATGCATCAAACACGCTTTCAAGACTTATCCTAAAATCAATATCGGTAAAGGATCCGTCATGGAATCCGACATCATTGATAACCCACAAGGAGGTTTCGACCCTTACAGTGGAATCGATACCACACAACCCGAACCACAAGAAAAGCAGGAAGAGCAACATTTCGCGCCTCAACCTGATATGTCGGCAGGGGTAACTATTGACCCAGCAAGTCAAGGAGATAACGATGATACTTTTTAATCTTAATACATTGTACATATGTCTTCAGAATTAGCAATCATCAAGCAGGAAAATATACAGACCATAGTGTCTGCTGCTCCGCAATCATATAGTGACAACAAGCTGTCATGTGAAAGATGTATCAGTGCCGGACAATCTATACTCAATACCATTACAGCTAGTGGTGGAATGACTGACGAACTTGATAAAGAAGCAGCTCTTTTCATCGAGAAAGCTCGTAAAACAGTCAAGAAAATGAATGAGAAGCGTTCGCCTGTCACTAAACTTTTTGATGACATTCGCCGAGAGTTTACGGTAATAGAGAATGCTATTGACCCCACAAAAGCAGATACTATCCCCTATAAACTCCAACAATACCGTAACCAGTACGCAGCCAAGAAACGTGCTGAAGAAGAGAAACGTCGTCAGGAAGAGTACAAACGCCAGCAAGCGGAACAAGCTCGTGTAAAATTGAGACAAGACATTGAAGGGGATTTTAAGACCCAATTTCAAACATATCTCAATCAATCCATTAATTGGCTCACTGCAAAAGATAGTAGTGTTACGCTTGAGAACTATAGCACAGTGTACAGTGAGGTAAAGAACTTTTCGGCTTCTCTTCCAGCTGACTGGTTACAGAATCTCCATACTCTCATCCGTATACCTGGCAATGTTTCGGTAGACGAGCTTCGACAAATTGAAACTGACACAAAGGAACGCCTTGGAAAACAATTTACCGAACAATACACAGCCGAAATTCAAGATAACAAAGATTTCATTCTCGACCGTCTGCCCTCAAAGAAAGCAAACCTCGAACGCATAGCACAAACTGATGCAGCCGACGCTGCACGTGCCAAGGCCGAAATGGAAGAACGCCAACGTAAAGAAGCCAAAGAGCGAGAGGCAGAACGCAAACGCAGAGAAGAGGAAGAAAAGCAAAAGGCGGAAATGGCACGCCAGCAAGCTGAAATGAGCGGGTTATTTGCTGAGCAGGCCTCTATGCAGAGTTATCAACCCAAAGTAAAAGTCACTCAAAAGATAGAGCTACTTAACCCTGAAGGTATCATGCCAATACTCTCAATGTGGTGGAGTAAAGAAGGATGCACACTTTCGGTTGAAGAATTGAGTAAGTTGTTCAAGAAACAGATTACGTTCTGTGAAAAACTTGCTAACAAGGACAATGTCTATATTGAAAATGAGAGTGTACAATATATTGACGATGTGAAAGCAAAGTAGCCATGAGTCACAATCCCGACACATATTATAGTCGTAGTGAGGTCAGTAACTCTGACCTCACCGAACTGAAAAATATTCTTCATCCTCGGATGCAGTTTGGTGATAAAGAAGCTGCATTTCGTTTTGGTTCATTGGTAGATGCAATTATTACCGAACCAGCACGAGTAGACTACTACCGACTGACAGTAGATGATGAACAATATACCGAAGATGAGTTCCGACATGCACAAGAAATGCAGAAGGCACTTCGCATGGAAGCACGCCGCGATGAGTTTCTTTTTAAAGTGCTTGGTTATGCCGAAACACAGCGTTTCATGGTAAACACACAACAACAATTTACTTATTGCGGCTTCCCCTTTTCTCTTGATACACGATGTAAGTGGGATTGGTGGCTCGGTCTTTTCGGCGGTGATCTTAAAACCACATTTGCCTCAACACAACAACAGTTTGAAGAAGCAATTGACTTCTTTGATTGGGACAGGAGTCGTGCTTGGTATATGGACATTGCAGGTTCCAACTGTGATTTCATTTATGCAATCAGCAAAAAGAACTGCAAAGTATTCAAGAAGTTCATCAATCGGGATGATAAGGTCTACAGCCATGGACGCGAGAAATATGAAGAATTGGCTTTCCAGTACTGGTGTTTAACTCCACAAGACAATTAACAATGGATATATATTGCAAAGTAACTCAATATGGATTAGTTCCTCTGTATAATACAGACCTCGAACTAAAGAAACACTTGAAGGTTGGTAATGTAGTGAAGTGTAAGGTTAGCAATCCCCGCAATTATGAGCACCACAAGAAGTTTTTCGCTTTGGTACGCCTTACTTTCGACAATCTACCCCTGCCATTAGTCGAAAAGTGGCATATACATAATGAACAGGATATGCTTCGCCGATTCAAACGTGACCTTGGCTACTTCACTAACACTCTCAACGAATATGGTGAACATGAAATAGAGTATCTCAGTATATCGTTTGCCGCCATGGAACAACACGAATTTGAGAAGTTCTATAACCAATGCATTGACCTTGTTCTCAATAAGTACATCAAAGGTATTGACAAAGATGATTTAATCACAGAAATAGAAGAATTCAAATGAAACCACAAGTAGGACAATATCATTACATTCTACACGGACGAGGATTCCGTATATACCGCTATACAGAGGTGACAGACAGTTTTCAGTCATCATCTCCAGTACTTAGCGAGCCAATCTTCTACGACCGTGAAAAAGCAAAGAAACGTGTTTACGAACTTAATGGATGGAAATACAACAATGAACGGACTCAAACATCATCTGCGCGTTGAACCATACGACTATCAACGTGAAGGTATAGTTTATGGACTGGAACACCGTCGTCTTATTATCGGTGACGAACCGGGATTAGGAAAGACATTACAAAGTATCGGCATTGTTGATACAGCCAATGCATATCCTTGCCTTGTTATCTGCCCGTCCTCGCTCAAAATCAACTGGCAGCGTGAGTTCGAGAAATTCACGGATAAATCTGCGGTCGTTCTTGACAATGCTGTACGTACGACATGGAATTACCTGTTATCTATGGGAGTACATCAGGTAGCAGTGGTAAATTACGAAAGTTTGCGCAAATATTTTGTTTGGGACATCAAAGCGGAAAGTAAGCAGTTCCGTCTTAAAGATGTTGTATTCTGTCCTCAAATACAAATATTCAAGTCAATCATCATTGACGAAAGCCATCGTGTGAAAGACCCGTCTGCACAGCAAACAATCTTTACCAAGGGTTTGTCTGTTGGCAAGGAATGGGTGATACTTCTGTCCGGTACCCCTGTTGTCAACCGTCCGGAAGATTTGATAGCGCAGCTTTCTATCATGAACAGACTAAACGACTTTGGAGGTCGCGGAAAGTTCATAGCCGACTATTGCACTGATCCGAAAGACAAGGATGCGGAACCGGCTGTACCACTTTCCGAACTATCTCGGCAACTCTATGATACTTGCATGATACGCCGTGAAAAAGCAAAGGTACTCCCCCAGCTACCTGACAAAACACGAGTAGACTTGTATGTCGATATATCCAACAGTGCCGAATACAATCTTGCAGCATCCGATCTCGCTACATACCTGCAAGAATATACAGAATGTACAGATTGGGAAATACGCCGCAAAATGCGTATGGAAGCACTTGTGAAGTTCATGACACTTCGTTCCTTGGCCACCAAAGGGAAAATTGCACAAGCTGTTGACTTTATCAAGACATTCCTTGACAGTGGCAAAAAACTGATTGTGTTCTGCTCGCTTCATGAGATTGTGGATGAACTACAAAGGGTATTTCCGAAAGCCGTCACAGTTACAGGGCGCGATAGCGCAATAAACAAACAGGCTTCTGTGGATGCTTTCCAAAACAACCCAAATGTGCAGCTCATCATCTGTTCCATTAAAGCAGCCGGCGTTGGTCTCACACTCACAGCTTCCTCAAATGTAGCCTTCATTGAACTTGCATGGACATATGCAGATTGCTGTCAATGTGAAGACCGTGCACACCGTATAGGGCAAAAGGACAATGTAACCTGTTATTATCTGCTTGGTCGTGGTACAATCGACCATACGATATACTCTCTTATTCACCGTAAGAAATCCATCGCATCCGAGATTATGAACTCTGATGACGATATTCCGACCGATGAAATGTATTTCAATGAATTGGTCAAATCATTCTTAACAGCATCGGGATAATGGAAGTATGCAAAACAGATATGCAGAAAATTATCAAATATCTTGATGATGCTGCAATAATGTATGACAATCATCCCGGACAACGTAATGTATGTCGCGCATGGGTAATAAGACAACTAATAAAAAAACTGAATAAAAAATTAGTAGTAACCAATAAATAAAGTAATATGAGAGTCTATTTCGATATAATATTTGTGGTTTTAAATATCATTCTTTTTGCTATTAACTTTCATTTTGCTTTGAAATCCCAATCATCTAAGTCATATCTATATGCCATCTTAGGAATGACTTTTGCCATTGCAGCTATAATTCTGAACGTAACAAATAAATAATACTGAAATGAGCTTAGATGATTTCTTAGAAAAGTTTGAAGAAGCATTAGACCAATGCGACAGAGATGAAGACGTCAATGTCTCTATACAAGTTCCACCCGGAACAAAATGTTGGGAAAACTCTTGGACTCAATTTGAGGTAAACTGCATCAGTACTGATGGAACTACAATTTACTTACAATGTTCATAGTTGAATAGAATATGAAGAAAATAAATTTAAACAAGTTAAGAGACAAAGCATATAAAACCGCTTGTGAACACGGCTTCCACGATCAAGAATTGAGTAACGAGCACTGGCTTTGTCTTGTTATATCCGAATTAATGGAAGCTGTGGAAGCGGATAGAAATGATAATTGGAACAGAATCGCAAAAGTTGAACAGTTCAAAAAGAGACTTGAAATAAGTCGTATATGCCAAGGACTTGCCCCTGAAATATCGAAGGAGCGAGGGTATGAAATTACATACAATGCGTGTATTAAAGGGTCAATTGATGAAGAATTGGCAGATGCTGTTATTCGCTTACTAGATTTGGCTGGATTGCGAAATTTGAATCTTAACAGGTTTGCACTTGTCAATGTGGTATCCAAGAAGAAAACCTTTACGGAGAATATTTATTCCATTGTAAAAGATATTACAAATTATAAATACACATTGGAAGAGCTGGTTAATTATGCGATTACACAAGTATTCGTATTGTCGGATATACTTGATATTGATTTGCTCTGGCACATAGAACAGAAAATGAAGTATAACGAACTCCGTGAAAAAATGCATGGGAAGAAGTACTAACCCACAAAAGAATAAATACTATGGATAAATTTTATATGGTATTTGTAGAAGGATGCGCCACTCCTGCCTACAAACATGAGAATTTGGAAAGCGCCGAAGATGAAGCGAAAAGACTTGCTACTCTTCTTAAGAAGAAAGCATACGTTTTATGTACAATAAAATCAGTTGAAGATACTCAATACAAAATTGAGGATTGTAGACCTAACGGAAGTGATTTACCATTTTAATAAAAATACAACAATGAAAAAAATTGAAATCGTTGAACACATCATCAACAACACGAACATTAGTCGTTCACAAGCTATTCAAGCCGTAGATTGCGTTTTTGATGCTATTAGAAATTCACTTTGTAGAGGTGAGAGTGTTTATATCCGTGGTTTTGCCACAATTAAGACATACACCTCCAAAAGAAAGAAAGCACGGAATATTAGCAAGGGAACAACAGTTGTTATTCCAGCTCAACGCTCTGCCAAGCTCATCATTAGTAAACAACTTAAAGCTCGAATGAAATTATGATGCATACATGGTTTGAATGTAAAATCCGTTACGAAAGAGTAATGGAAAATGGAATGAACAAGAAAGTTACAGAACCTTATCTTGTCGATGCACTTAGCTTTACAGAAGCCGAAGCACGGATCATCGAAGAAATGACCCCATTTATCTCTGGAGAATTTACCATATCAGACATTAAACGTGCCAACTATAGTGAGCTCTTCCCCAGCGACGAAGCAAGTGCCGACCGCTGGTTCAAATGCAAACTATTTTTTATCACACTGGATGATAAAAGCGGTGCTGAAAAAAAGACTTCCACACAAGTGTTAGTACAAGCAGCAGACTTACGTGACGCAGTGAAGAAACTGGATGAAGGCATGAAGGGAACAATGGCAGATTATCAAATTGCATCCGTTGCCGAAACTGCTATCATGGATGTTTACCCGTATTCTGCCGAAGAATCCATTACAGATACCATCAGCGAAAATGCCAATTCCCCTATTGTACGCAATTTCATTCAATCACTACCTGAAGGTTGTAAGACAACAATAACAGTTGGAGGAAAGAAAGTCGTAGTCGACAAAACAGGAAAGGACACCATCGTTACACCTAAAAATGAAAATAGCCATGACACTGGAGGAGATGCTCTCAAAGGAAAGAAAACAAAAAAGGAAGCAAAAACATAACGATGAGGAACACCGCATACAATGCGCTTGTGTAAAGTACTTCAATTTGAAGTATCCAAAGTTGAAAGGTAGACTATTCGCCGTACCAAATGGTGGCAGACGTGATGCTGTAACAGCAGCAAAACTTAAAGCCGAGGGTGTAGTAGTCGGTGTATCCGACCTGATCCTATTGAAAAGTAATCGTGATTATGGTGCGCTACTCATTGAAATGAAAAAGAAAGACGGCTATCAATCCCCATCACAAAAACAATGGCAAAAGATGATTTGTGAAAACAGAGAATACAAATATGTTGTATGCCATTCGCTGGATGATTTCATTCGTGAGGTGGATGACTTTCTAAAAAATACAGAATTATGGGACGAAATGTAAAAAAAGGGCTCGACTATTTTCCTTTTGACGTAGACTTTTTTCAGGACATAAAAATAAGGAAACTGATCAAGTACCAGCGTGGCAAGGCCGTCACTGTATATGCTCTCCTGCTTTGTCTTATCTATAAGAATGGGTATTACATGTTGTGGGACGAAGAGTTGCCCTTCATATTATCGGAACAAACCGGTTTTGAAGAAGCGTATATACAGGAGGTCGTCAGATGTTGCCTGGCACTAGGGTTGTTTTCTAAAGAACTCTTTGACAAGGAAAAAGTTCTCACTTCAATCGGAATACAAGAACGCTATAAACGAATATGTGATGATTGCAGAAGAAAGTGTGAATTTTCAGAGTTTAACCTTATTTCTTCCGAAGATAAGCGTATTTCTTCCGAAGAAATGCCGAAAAACTCCGCAAAAAGTACACAAATAAAAGAAAAGGAAAATAAAGAAAAGAAAACTCCTCCTCAAACTCCCCCTAACGGAGTCGTTTCGTCGGATGGAGGAGGAAGAACAACTTCGTCTCTTTCTTCTGAAAAATATTTTGATATTAAGTCTGAACTACGTGGCAAACCGGGTGTAACAGAAAATGATGTATGGGAAGCTATGCGCCTAGCCGAAAACGGAAAAGAATCATCCATCGGCACAGAGCTCATCAAACAATGGTTAGACAACCCCTCAATGTGTGACTTCTATATAATCATCCAAAATCTACAGAGAATGGAGCGTGAGGGACAAATAAGGGTGATGTCTCATGAAAACTACTTCGTCTACGTCTTTCTGTTATTGAACCTGACAAAATCCGATGCTGATTCAGTGCGTTTGTATATCCAAGACCCGACACTGTTCGAAGAATGCAAAAAGCTGATTGCCGAAATTAAAAAAGGCGGCATCAACCAGCCCGGCAGATTCCTGCTCAAAAAGTTGAGAGAATGTCAAATGAGTCTTAATAAACAAAATCTAAAATGAATGAATATCGGATTAATAGACGTTGACAGTCATGGTTTTCCCAATTTGGCACTAATGAAATTATCCGCTTGGCACAAGTTACAAGGTGATACCGTGGAGTGGTATAATCCATTTGACCATTATGATAAAGTTTATATGGCTAAAGTATTCAACTTTACAGAGGATTATCGGCAATGGATAACTAACACTGATCAGATAGAGAAGGGCGGTACCGGTTATGACCTGTCAAAAACGCTTCCAGCAGATATAGACAGGAGTATTCCAGATTATGATTTGTACAATGTAGATAAAAAACTGGCGTATGGTTTTCTCACTCGTGGGTGCCCTAACAAATGCAAGTGGTGCATAGTTCCACAAAAAGAAGGTAAGATGAAGCCTTATATGGACATTGAGGAGGTAGCCGTTAATGGGAGAAAAAATATCATTCTCATGGATAACAATGTGCTCGCATCAGATTATGGTCTACAACAGATTGAGAAGATTGTCCGTCTGGGACTGCGTGTAGATTTCAATCAGGGATTGGATGCGAGGCTGGTAACAGATGATATTGCAAAATTGTTGGCAAAAGTCAAATGGATAAAACGTATTCGATTTGGATGTGATACGCCTGGACAAATCGCAGAGTGTGAACGGGCTACGGCTTTGATTGACAAGTATGGTTATAAGGGTGAATACTTTTTCTACTGTATTTTGCTGAATGATTTTAAGGAAGCGTTTACCCGAGTAAATCATTGGAGAATGAAAGGCGGTCGGTTCTTACCGCATTGCCAGCCTTATAGGGATTTGAATAATCCACGTCAAATTATTCCTCAATGGCAAAAGGATTTAGCCGGATGGGCTGATAAGAAATGGATATTCCGAACTTGTGAGTTCAAAGACTTTGAGCCAAGGAAGGGGTTTAAGTGTGAAGAGTATTTTACAACATTAAGAAGTAAACATTATGAAAACAAAGAAAGATAAAATATTAGAGAAGCTGCGTAAGTTGATGAATTTAAAAGAGTCGGCTACAGCATTAGGTAACGAAGGAGAAGCAAACGCAGCTGCAGCAGGCATTACACGTTTGTTGATGGAATATAATCTAACTGAAAACGATATACCAGAGCAAGAGAAATTAGAGAATCCAATTGTATCAGAAGAAATACCTTTCAAGATGGATATAAATGGTAGATGGTACAGTGATCTCGTATCTGTGGTTTGTGGATATAATATGTGTCGTTGCCTTATTATTAGCAAATTTAATAATGGCAGGAGAAAACGTAGTGAATTTGAGATAATAGGACGAAAAAAGAATGTTGAAGTAGTTCTGTATCTAATTTCCTTTTTATCCCATCAGTTCATAACTATTGGTAAACGTAATTATGTGGAGTATAAACATGATTGTGTATGGAAATATGGGAAATATCCCAAAAGTCTTATTATGTATTTAAAATCATTTCTATATGGCTGCGTTATAGGGCTTTCTGAAAAATTGGATGAAAGTAAAAAGGCATTAGAAACAGAAAGCAATATCACAGTTCTTGTACGCACCACAGAAGGTGAGATAGATGATTTCCTTAAGGGACAAAAAATTGGTAAAGCAAGAGAATCTAAATCGGACATAGATGCTTTATGCGCAATGAGAGGTATAGAAATTGGTAAAAATGTGGAAATCTGTAAAGGTATCCATGCTGAAACGATTAGTGAAAATTTGAGATTACAATAACCCAACAGTATGTTAATAGTGACGATAAAGATATGAAAGTGTTGACTATATTTTTTAGAGAAGAAATATCATCCATGTTAGATAGGATAATAGAATCCTGTAATAAATGTGGTGATAGTACCACCGAGATAAAAGCTGCTGCCGAACATCTGAAAATGGAGTTAGAGAAATATACTGAACGGTATTAAAATAAAAAGATATGAGCATAAAGCTAAATAAAGAGAGTTACGAGAAACTAATCAAAGAAGATTTAGATTATCTCAATGAACATTGCCCTGATAGTCTGGAATTAGATCACATAAAGCTAATTGTATGTAGTTCGATAGACTGGTATTATCCTGATAAGAACACTTGCTCTGCATTGAGAAGGATAGAAAGTAGGCTTAAAGTTGAACTTCAGAAACAAAAGGATGTAGGTAAACAATTTCTATCCAATCAAGAAATAGACGATTTGATTGATAGTATATTGAAAGAAGAAAAACAATCATAACAGAATAAAAATGAGTGGAAAAGATGTACTAAGACTATTGCTGATCAGTTATGGTTTTTGCCGTAACATTGAGATAAGCACTTATATGGGTGATGGCGGCTGGATTGGTTACGAAGTATCTGCCAGTAATGATGATGGAATTGAATACTACGCAGTAGATTGTGAAGGTTTACTTTTTCATATATACGAGATACAAAAATTTATGAGAGATGAAAATATTGAACCTCGTTCAATGCTTGGGAACTTTAGCAACAAACATCTTCTTTCGGATGAGAGCTTAAACAAGCTACTGAATATGTCAGAGAATAAAAATTATTGTAAAACAAACCCTTATGAATTAGCGTAAAACAAATCAGATATGAGTGAAATAGAATTTAGAGCGAAAAATCTAAAAGGTGAATGGGAATACGGTTATTACCTTGAATTTGAATTGTGCGATGGAGAAGGACGGTGCTCATATATCAAGAAAGACGGATATCAGCCTATTAAGGTTTTAAAAGAAACTGTAGGTCAGTTTACCGGGTATATGGATAATTGTAAAAAAAGAATTTACGAAGGTGATATACTGAAAATAACTGATGAAGACATTAACGAATCATGGAAAAGTGAAGTTGAACAAAAGGGAATTATTGAAGTAAATGGCTGCGATTATGATTATACGCTAATTGAATGGGCGGATGATAATTTAACTTTTGAAATCATCGGTAATATACATGATAATCCTGAATTAATCAATTCATAACAGTATGGAAATGAACACAACCTTTGAAAGATCGGCTACTGCTACCGATGAATGGTATACACCAAAGGAAATTATAGATGCGCTGGGTGTATTTGATACAGATCCATGCGCTCCAATAAATCCGCTTTGGCAGACAGCTATACGAATGTATAACAAGGAGGATAACGGATTAACGAAAAACTGGATAGGACGTGTTTGGCTTAATCCACCTTATTCCCGTCCGCTTATTGAACAGTTTGTTAAGCGTTTAGCGGAGCATGGAAACGGAATCGCATTACTTTTCAATCGTTGCGATTCAAAGATGTTTCAAGATGTAATATTCGAGAAGGCAACAGCGATGAAGTTTTTGCGTAACCGGATTCGCTTCTTTCGCCCGGATGGAACACGCGGAGATTCGCCCGGTTGTGGTAGCATCTTAATTGCATTCGGTGAAGAGAATGCGGAGATATTGAGAACCTGCGATATCGCAGGTAAGTATGTACGAATCAATTAGAGTAAAACGATAAAATTATGAGCGAAATTAAATTATCTATTCGGCAAATAAGAATGATGCAACATGCTATCGGATTTGATCGCAGAAATATAAAGAAAAACCAATACGAGGCTTACCGCAATAGATACATAGTTTCCCATTCAGATAATGATTGGGAGCAACTTGTTTCTTTTGGATATGCAACGAAAAGAGAGTTTGAGACAGAAAAACAAATAGCCTATTATGTATCCGAACTTGGAATGAAATACTTAGGTTCCTTGTTTGGATGCACTATCAAGGAAACAGATTAACCAACAACCAATAAAAATGAGCGAAAAGCTAATACCAAGATATTACAAATGTTCTCTTGATGGTAAACATTGGTGGAGTACTTATGCAGCATCTGCTGGGCAAGCAAAGCAAGCCTATATACGTATGTTGGATGGTTGTGCAGATGATTGCTATTTATCTATCTTGTGCCGTGTTGATAGCCCGAAAACGACACAGGCGTTTAAGGATAATGCTAAGTACAGAAATATTCCTTTTGCCTATGTAGGGATGAATGTTAAAATACATGGTGATAAGGGGGTAATAGTTGGGCATAACAGTAGTGCTAATCTTGATGTGTATTTCTTGGAGGGTGATAATAAAGGGAAAAAGCTGAATTGTCACCCAAATTGGAAGATACAATACTTCAGCAAGAAATGGAAATTAATCAAAGAGTTTTAATAACAAGATAAATATGAATAAAAAAGAAATCATACGAACCATTAGAACTTTTAAGAAAGCTTTGAAAAAAGGTAGTCCTAAAACAGTATGGAGCTCCAGTTGCTGGGACGCTCATGAAAAGCTATACCCCATTGATGAAATAGCCGCCCGTTTTTTACGAAGGAAAGGTTATAATGTACAAATTGAGATATCCGATAATACAGAATGTCCCTCTTATTCGTTCGGCTACATACGATTCTATCGTTATGTAAGAATCAGTTTTAACCAATATCAAAACTAAGACTAATTATGAAAGCAATAACAATAAAACAGCCGTGGGCATCCTTGATAGTCCATGGTATTAAAAACATCGAGAACCGTACTTGGTCGTGCCCTAAGAAATACTTAGGGCAAAGGGTATTGATTCATTCAAGTGTGTGTCATGGGAAGAAATTTAAGATAAACTTAACCGATGAACAGATGAAACAAGCTTTCTCTCTGATTTCAGAGAAAAGTATTTCCGGTCAATGGGAGTTTGGCGCAATCATCGGCAGCGTTGAGATAGTGGATTGTGTACAGAATCATTCTTCTATCTGGGCTGAAAAAGAGGTTTATAACTGGGTGTTAGCTAATCCTATTATCTACAATGAACCTATCGAAAATGTAAAAGGGAAACTATCTTTCTGGGACTATCCCGGTATCAAAGAAGTAAGTATTGAGTGTCCGGAATGTGGTAGTATAGAGATAGCAGTTGAAGATTATACAACAGCCCCTTTTCCAACTTATTTGCATAGGTGCAATAAGTGTGAACACGTAATTATGGAAAGTGAATGGAATATAACAAGATAATAATGAAAAAAATACTACTAGTATGTGTTATTCTTGCTCTAACTGTAGGATGTAACACAAAGAAAGTTCCATATGCGACTTTCAAAAGAGAATATAAAGAAAACCGCTTTACAAAACAATTTCAGGAAGCGGACTCAATATTTAAAGAAAAATATAAATATAGATAACAATGGATGCAAAAACACTCTTTACCAAAGTTGTCCAGATGCGCAAGGCACAAAAAGCATATTTCAAATGTCGTACTCAATCAAACTTACGAATTTGCAAAGCACTCGAAGCCGAGATTGACCGGGAGATCGAACGTGTTAATAGCATCATCTCTCCTCCCAAGCAACCGCAACAGAAGAATTTATTCACAGATTTAAACCAATAGAAATAGATTATGAACTCAACTGTATTAAAAGAGATTATTGCGTTCCTCTTCGGACGTAAATATTATGCCAATATCGTGGCTACCAAAGGTACAACCAAACAGGAGATCTGTTCCTACATTTTTGCCACAAAGGAAGCTGCTAAACAGCACAAGTTGGAAATTGAAACAACCCTATCGTTTACTTTTGTTGAAACAGTTACATTTCGTTCACGTCGGGTACACCTCAACCGGTCAGTAAAAAGTTAAACTACCAAAGCTAATCATTCATCATACTTTCGTACCATGATTATCAGTAAATTAAAATTATGGTGGCAATCTCTTCTGTTTTATGTGATTGCCGATCCTGCCGACAATTCTATAACGCTTTCCAAACGCTTGTTCTTACATATTAAGAATAATGCCAAGAAGAGTGATGCAACACGTGTATTCGTTTTCCGTATTTCCGGAGACAATACATTCGGATTCATAATCAATCCAGCTATTAAACAAGCAACCCAAATGTGCGATATTCAGTACAACGACAAATATAAATGCATAGGATTTGAAACGCTCTGTCCGTCAGTTGGCCGCATCCTTTATGAATATGGGCTATCCGATAACTGTCAAGTAAAATTGTCCGTATCAGTTCAGAAAACTCCACAAGGAAAAACCTATTATAAATTTGACAAGCCATGCAAAGTATACTAGGAAACACTCGAAAAGCTGATATCATCTTTTACGCATCAGGACGGATAGATATTAGCGCTCATGTCGCAAAACATCTCCAGCTTTCACGCGGAGATGTTGTAGACATAATGATCGACCAAGATGAATTTTACCTTTACGTTAGATTTCGATCACCTATAAATGGAAGACATGAAGCAATGGTATTCCCTACAAACAAAATGGGAAATCATTTCAGAACATCATCAAGTAGGCTTTGTGCGGCAATCCTCCGAGAATGTAGAGCTACAGATAAAGCGAAATTATGCGTAGGAGAACCTGTGGAAAGCCAATACGGTACATTATTGCCAATTATCACTAAATACCTTTTGTAATATGATTAAAGAGATTAAGTACAATGGATATTCTGCCAATCCATCAGATTACGAATGTGCAGATGGTGACTTGTCAGTTGCAATGAATCTTATTCCTGAAGATGGAGTATTAAAAGGCGTTCAAAAACCCCAATGTTTGTTCACTCTCCCACAAGGGAAAAAAGTGATATACATACACAATATCTCGGTATATAAACATTACATAATCTACGATACTGAATCCGACACCTTACAATGGTTATCCTCCAATGATATTGATAAGCCCGAAGATATAGTATCTATCTCAGGAGAACTCTATCAAGTAACATCACTTGGAAACACATTAATCATACTCACATCCGAGGGCATAATTTATGCCCTCTACAAGTCTGGAACATATGTACTCATGGGAAGTAACCCGGTATTTCCATCGCTCTCTTTCCGATTAAGAGCATCTATGGGAAACTCCGATATGTTATCTGCAAGTTTCCCTGGATTTAATCCGGCTATTATTCTTAATTCACTTCTTCTCTCAATAGAAGCCAGCCAAGCTGTAAGAGATACTGTATTGGCATATACCAATAAATACACCGCCGATGCAAAAACCGCAGGATTATTCCAATACCCGTTCATGATAAGATATGCTTACCGTATGTATGATGGAACCCTCAACTACATTTCACCTCCAGTCAAAATCTACCCATCAGACAGCATACCCTATCTCATACATTATACAGGTTATGAGGTTAATAATGGTCTATACACCAAATTCAATATGGTTGTATCACATGTTACATCAAGATTATATTACGAGATAACAAACTTCAATGAGGTGAAAGAATCTGTATCCGAATGGGGTGAATTGATTAAAAGTATCGATATATTTATCACTCCCCCACTCTATACAGTCGATCAGGATAATATGTGCAAATCAATATCTCCATATGCCTATTGGGGACCAATGGGTGGTTCGCCCGGATATTTAAGTTATTGTGCCAACTCCGAGAATGAAAATGTTAATGGGAAATTAATATATCGGCGTCACAACGCAAGTGAATCAATCAATTCCAACCAACTTTTTTTTGGAATGGGAAGTAAATCACTAGTAGACAACGATTCTTCATTACCATTCTATCTTATCTCTTCTATTGACGTAAAGAATATACAATCTGGAGAGAATATTGTTGCTATTGAAAATGGTGCCCTCAATTCACTTGAGGCAAAAGAGGTAATGGAGGGCGACAGCAATTTAATGGGAACAATTGTCGCAAAACATGCTTTCCCATACAACGCACGCCTAAATCTGACTGGAGTAACTATTATCCCTCCGACTTTCCCACTTGAATCTTGTTTTCAATATGCTAATGGAGAGTATGATGAAGAAACGAAAAAAGCCGTTGAAAAAACATATTCCTATAAAGCATACATCTTCATTGAAGCCGAGAAGCGAAAAGTTATGGTACAGTTTCTTTCCGGCATACAAATGAATATCGTTGACTCATACTTTTTCTATCCCAACATCAATGCAACAGAGCTTATAATTGAACGCATAGATGAAAATGGAACGAAATCTTATTCATACAGCAAATTACATAAACATGAAACACTTAACGGAGTATATGGGAGCATCAACACAAGTTTCTCTAGTAAACCTGATATGAATCTCATCACTGACACAGAAATTGGGATACCATATTTAAACAAAATATATACTTCGGATGTGAACGATCCTTTTTCATTTCCCGCTCTCGGAGTCTGTGCTGTTGGAATAGGTACAATCATTGGTCTTAGTTCAGCAGCAAAAGCTTTATCTCAAGGTCAATTTGGGCAATTTCCCCTTTATTGCTTCTCTACTGATGGAATCTGGGCTCTCGAAGTTTCTTCTACTGGCTCTTATTCTGCGCGTCAGCCAATCACACGCGATGTATGTATTAATACAGATAGTATTACTCAAATTGATAATGCCGTCCTATTCGCTACCGACCGTGGTATCATGCTTATCAGTGGTTCTACAAGCCAATGTATTTCCGATATCCTTGATAGTGAATCTGCTTTCTCTATCAGTCCTCTACCGCACTTGAATAAATTAATTAACAACACAGGATTTAGTCACGTGGACTTTCAGTTCCTTACTTTCCGTGAGTTTCTTAAAAGATGCAAGATGATTTACGATTATACACATCAACGTATCATCATTTACAACCCATCATGTATGTATGCTTACCTGTATTCTATGGAAAGTAAACAATGGGGAATGATGCATAGTAACATTGTGAGTAGCTTAAACTCCTATCCCGAGGCACTCGCCATGACTTCTGATAATAAGCTTATCAATTGTTCTCAGGTCGATAATACAATAGAATCCATTACAGCATTGGCTGTCACTCGTCCGTTCAAAATAGATGATCCAAACATGTTCAAAACGATAGACACCATCATACAACGCGGATATTTCAAGAGCAACCATGTCTCACAAGTTCTGTATGGCTCAAATGATTTATTCAACTGGCATACAGTATGGAGCAGTACCGATAAATATATGCGAGGGTTCCATGGCACACCATACAAAGCATTCCGACTTGTACTAATATGCAAACTAGACAAATCTGAAAGTTTGTTGGGGTTTACCGTCCAATTCAGCCCTCGTATGCTTAATAAACCAAGATAGCTTACATAGGTTAGTTTTTATATTAAGGTTAAGAAAGATTGTTAACAAAAGAGCCGGAATACGTGATGTACTCCGGCTCTTCCTTTTATCAGAAAGGTTTCAACTTTCGTTTTATTTTGCCCTTTCTCGACATAAGCGATGTCTGTATCTTAACTCTGATACTCATTATCTTCTCCTCCCAGTTAGCCTTACTACTTGGATTCGTTATACTCATCCAATCTGCAAGTACCTTACAGATAAGATACTCGTGTATCAGATGTTTTAGTAGCTTCACTGTGGATAAAGAAAAACCCTCCGGTAAAGTGAGTGCAATATGATATTCTTCAGGAGCCACAAGGATATCATCGAGGGTTTCATATTCGTCCGAAATTTCCTCTTTGGTGTATGGATACAGCATTTCCACACATTCTGCATGGGCAAGATTAAGAACACGTGTAACTCGGTCCACGTTGCCCTCTTGCCCAATGTCGAACACTTGATGGCTGGCGTGTTCATCCTCTGCTTGCATGATATCTCCCTCAACAAAAGAATAATTCTCTACATCATAGAGCAGTTCTTTTCGTTTAAATACAAGCGTTACCGATTTTGTTGGGGGCTGGTTGCCTTGACAATATCCCATAAGATTAGGCGTAAGTAGGTCTTTCGGGGCGGCTTCGTTTGTACAAAGCGCGCTTCACGTTCTCAAGACTCACGGCACTATGTGCCACATAGGTTTGTGCATCTTCTTTGTTAGTGATGGCAAACCAGTCACCCAAAGCCATATCTACGAGGTAAGCATGAATGCCATTGCCCAAAGCATCAGCCGATGAATTGTTGTAGTTACTCGGCAATTCAAAAGCAAGTGTCAGTTCTCCGTCATTATCAATCTCCTTATTAATAAGATTATTACTCGTTGATTTATCTTCTTGAAGATACTCCCCGAGCAGACTTTTCAACGAAGAGAAAGCGTTAGCCAAAGAACGGCGTATTTGGTAACTGTTCTCATCATCATCGCTTGCTTGCATATTCGATGCCGCTTCGTATGTTTTTGTTCCCTCCGCTTCGCGTGCCTGTCCTGTCAAATAAGCCTTGTTCTGAATGTCATAAACAAGTTCTTTCACCTGTTGCGTAACAGTCAATGTCTTTTTATTTTCTGCCATAATCGTTAAGTATTAATTTGATGAATGTTTTAATCGTATATGGGGCGTACAGGTCGTTTCTTGAAATACGCCTTGCGCATAATGTCCTCTAAATAGGTTGCCGCTTCCGTAGCATACCCAGTCGCCTCCTCTTTGTTGGTAAAGGTGTACCACTTTGCCGTAATGTTCATCACGAAGAAAGAAAACAAACTACGCTGCATACTCTCTGTCAATGCCTCGTCAAACGAGTTCGAAAGTTCCAATGCGAGCGAAAATACGCCATCTGTTTCCGATTCTGAGGTTAGCACTTTTTTCATTGAGTTGCAGACGGTATTCCTGCACTCGTTCCAAAATCGTTCAAGCATACTTTTATCTTCGTCCGTTGTGAAAATACGGTCGTATGCGTGCTCGTCGTCCATTTTTGCACCAGTGTACGAGGTCGTCCGCGACACCTCTTCATACACTTTATCCTTGCTAATGGTCAATGTTATATCTATCATAATCAGAAATCAAACAAGTTATACGATAAACCTACACTAAGACATGGAGTAAACTGAGGTGTTCCTCTTAATGTCACCCCATACCCCACTTGCAAACTGATACCAAACCGTTTTCTTTTAGGCTTGGGATAGTTACCGGTTATGGTTAGTATATCACGTTGAGGAAAGAGTATCAGACTATCAAGTTTAGGGTTAAAACCACTTACATACGCCCGGTATGTGTCCGTCTCATACATCTTCTGCGTAATAGGTATTTCAACTTCAATGCTATCTGGTTCCCCACTCGGCAGCTTGGCTGTATCTGCTATTGTTGGTTCGTGGGTTAGACTATCTGGTTTTGCAATAGGAAGCACCTGCGTGATGTAATTAATAACAGTACTATCCTTCGGTACGGGCTTGTAATACGGTATGGTATCGACAAAAGTTATTTTTGTAGTATCATTTATCGGTAGCTTCTTATTCGATGCACAATAACGCACATTGAAAAACAGCGATACGATAAACAATACCACAAATAAAATTGCTGCAATATCCTTAATCCGTTTTACCATATTTCTGAACGTATCTGATTATTGCATCTACGTGCGTCTTGATGATTGCTTGTTTCCCCTCATCGGAATTTAGGTAATCCACATCTTCCTTATTGTCTTGGAAGAAGTTTTCCGTAAGTACAGCCGGGCATTTGGTTTTACTCAGTATGTAGAAGTTTTCTTCCCAATCAGGATCTCCGTCCGAATTGTCTTTGCGAATTTTATGTCCGATGAAGTTTTTTTCAGCTTCCTCGTACATCATGGTAGCCAATTCATCAGCTTTGGTTTTACCTTTGCTTGTGTATGCAGACCATCCACGAGCATTCATCCACTCGCTACCGGAACCAGAAGCATTACAATGAATGGAAACAAGTAGTACATTTTTTGCTCCAACCCGGCCACAGGTTTCATTCACCCGTCTTGCACGTTCATCCAAAGGCACATCTATTGTTTCACGTACAATAACCTCCACATCATAACCTTTCAATTTCAAATCACGTTCAATAGCTTTTGCTATGTCACGTGCATATAAATACTCACGCAATTTTCCATCAGGCGAACGTTTCCCCGGTGTATTTTCTCCATGTCCGTTGTCAATTAGTATTTTCATTTTCAATTATTTAAGCGTTGATAAAAATCCGTCTTTATATTATCGTATGCAAGTTTTACATTAGTATAAGCACGTGCATTGTTTTCACCATCTTCATTGTAAATTTCACCTTCAACTACACTCACAACATCTTCCACCCAATTCTCATTACAATATTCCGACAGAGGTTTTCCATGATATATAAAAGGGTCAAAGCGGCTCTTTCGATCATCATGAATTACTTGCAATGACTTTCGTATCTTATTTACTGTTGCTTCACGATCTGCTATGTGGTTCTCTATTCGAACCCGCTTTATCAACCTACAAACCTGTTCGATACTAAGGTCAAAAGCAAAACCTGTCAAATTCCGGATACGCAGTAAGGTTTCAGGTTGAAGTCTTTCCATTAAGTTTCGTTGCAGACTCACATTGTCTTGTACCGTATCAAGCAATTGATTCAAACACTCCTGTTGTTCCAGAAGGCGATTTATCATACTCTTAAACCATTTGAATAATGCTATCATCATAGATGCTGAAAGCAAAAGAAAAAATGCTGCACTCACAGCCATCATACCATAGTCACTAATACCTTTAGCCACCTCCGTTACATGTTGTACTTCCGTCATACGATAGTTCTCACTAATTGTCCAACACACGTTCCGGCCACTGTTAAGCCCAAATCTATCCAATCCCAATTGCCGCCATATGCTTTATCCTTATACTCCAAAGCGCCAGCAGTAAGCACACCTGCATAAATTGCAGCAAACCAGTCATCCACAGAAACGCCAATAGCAAATCCTCCAACTAGATGTTTCCATCTATTACTCAGCATAATCCATTCAACTATTTTTTTCATTACTTTTTATGAATTTTGATTTTCAACAAAAGTAGCGGATGAGATGCGGATTCGTATGTTATCTTTTACCTGCTGTGATTTTTACACAAAAAAGCCTGTCTAATCAATGTTTAAACAGGCCTTAAATTTAATCTATAAACATATAAACAGAAAGGTCAACCTTTTCAAATTCATCAGAGATTGTCTCCCCATACATTGTTAGACACACCCGATAACGGTCAATACTTCTTTGAATCTGTTGCA
>OKXB01000614.1_pt1 | contig 42963 bp, 43 predicted proteins | sample 1601731 | NCBI WGS metagenome assembly OKXB01 (sample SAMN04414077, study PRJEB24778) | human gut metagenome | material: faecal | host: Homo sapiens
CCGATAATTTTATAGTTTATTGCTTATATCAAAATCGTCGTCCACACAATTATCTTTAACCGGGTCGATTATCGAACCGCTGGTTTTTATAATGTCACAATCCAAATTCAAAATCGTGACTTGCGGTGTTTCGTATTGTAAGAATCGAATCATTTCAGCCTATCACTTCCGTATCAAACGAATCTTTTACAAGATTTTTAGCTTCATTTATATCGCTGACGGCACCGTCATAAAGCAACTGCGCCAATGCATTGCCTATTGCCGTAGCCTCAACGGGACCGGCAACGACTTTCCTGCCGGTACGCTTCGCAGTCAACTCGTTAAGATAACCGTTCTGACAACCTCCGCCGACTATATGAATAACGTTAAACTTATATCCGGTCACTTTCTCAACGGTTTCAATCGCTTTATTATAGCAAACCGCAAGGCTGTCATAAACACATAGCGCAATTTCACCGGGGGTTTCGGGAACCTTCTGCCCGGTTTTAGCGCAATATGCTTTAATGGCATCAATCATAGATGCGGGAGCCATAAACGAGCTGTCGTTTACATCGACGATACTGTTAAAATCCTTTACTTCTTTTGATAACTTAACAAAATCTGCCCAACTATATTTTTTATTGTATTCACGACGAACGCATTGAATCATCCAAAGTCCCATTATATTTTTAAGAAACCTCGTAGATCTTCCGTATCCGCCCTCATTTGTGAAATTTTCCTTAAGTGCCTCTTCGGTAGAAATCGCCACAGGACTTTCAATACCCAAAAGAGACCATGTTCCGCTGGATATATAAAGAGGCTGTCCGACCTCCGGAACTGCCATAACCGCGCTTGCGGTATCATGCGTAGCCGGCAACACAACATTCAGATCGTATCCGACCTCGTCCGCTATTTCAGGTTTTAATCTGCCTACAAACGTAGCCGGATCGGACAATTCCTTAAACAACTTTTCAGGCAATTCAAGTTCTCTGACCGTCTGCATATCCCATTCTCTGGTTTTTGCGCTCATAAGCCCGGTAGTCGACGCGTTAGTAAATTCGTTTTTCATCACGCCGGTCAGCAGATAGTTAAAGAAGTCCGGCATCATTAAAAACCTTTCGGCATTAGCTAACTTACCGGAAAGTTTATCGGTATAAAGTTGATAAATCGTATTGTAAATCTGAAACTGAGACCCCGTTCTTTCATATAAGGTTTCAAAAGGGATTTTGCTATGCAATTTTTTAATCGGTTCTGCCGTTCTTCCGTCACGGTATGCGAAAACATCGCCTATGACCTCACCGGCTTTATCTATAAGCGCATAATCAACACCCCATGTATCTATACCGACACTCACCGGGATTTTCCCTGCTTTTTTACACTCTTTCATCCCCTGTAAAATATCCGAGAAAAGTTTCTTATAATCCCATACGAGATGCCCGTCTTTTTCGGTCATTCCGTTTTCAAAACGATATACTTCCTCTAAAATAAGTTTACCGTTCTGAACCGAAGAAAGAATGTGTCTGCCGCTTGACGCCCCGATATCGATAGAAAGATAATATTTCATCCGTTAAACTGCGGTTTATTGCCGCACTCCTTATTTCTTTAGCCGCCAAAGACTTATAATCTTCGACAACACATATATAATATACCATTTTTTTGCTTTTTGCAAGAATATTACCGATTTTTAGTATAAAAAATTACACTAAATCACGAATTCGTCCGCATTCATAACGGAACGCAACTTACCTATAGCTTTCTTCTCTATTCTGGATACATACGAACGCGAAATTCTCATCAATGACGCCACTTCTCTCTGTGCTAACGGTCTTCCGCCTTTTAATCCGAATCTCAAACAAATAATTTTGTATTCTCTTTCAGTGAGGCACTTTTTCATTACGGAAAGCACGTTGTCTTTTAATACGGAATTTTCAACCTTTGCCAACACTCCGTCGCCTTTCTCAGCCAGCAGATCCATTACCGTAAGTTCGTTTCCGTCTTTGTCCGTACCGACACCGTCATAAATCGACACATTGTTTCTGTGCTTTTTATTTGCCCTTAAAAGCATAAGAATCTCGTTTTCTATACATCTTGCAGTATATGTAGCGAGTTGTGTTCCTTTATCGGGCTCATAAGAATTTATGGCTTTGATAAGACCTATAGAGCCGACGGATATTAAATCATCCTGATCTTCAGCCCCCTGATACTTTTTTGCGACGTGAGCTACAAGCCTCAGATTGTGCTTTATAAGCATTTCCCGCGCACGCATATCGCCGTTTTCTCTGAATAGTTTCAAGTATTTTGCCTCATCGTCGGGCGAAAGCGGTTTTGGAAAACCGTCACCACCGATGCTTGAACAAAAGAAAACTATTTTAGCGATAATAAATCTTATAAAATCAAAAAACATAAGCGTACCCTCTAAGGATATGCTTATGTTTTTTTATGTCGGATTATGTCATCACCTCACGGTGGGGGTTCCGTCGAATTTTTGTCTGCGCATCCATATTTTCATTACGAATTTTTGAGGAAACAATTTCGCGCCCAATCTTTGTAACCGATTTATCTTTCCGTATACGGATATATCTTTGCGCTTATAGGCATCTTTTATCGCCCTTGTTACGACATCTTCCGCTTTATACATTACTCCGTAATTGATAACGACTGTTTTTTCCTGAGAATTGATTGCTCTGTCGAAAAATTCCGTTTTCACCCAATACGGGCAAACGGCTGTAACGCTTATGTTTCTGTATCCGAGTTCTACGTTCAACGCTCTCGAATAACTGAGTACGAACGCCTTTGTAGCAGCGTAAATATTTACATACGGAAGAGGTTGAAATGCCGCGCACGATGCCACGTTTATAATTTTAGCACCGTCTGACATATATTTTTCGACTATCGAGCACATCGATACGATTGCTTTGCAATTCAAATCAATCATATTGAGTTGTGTTTCGAGCGGAATATTCTCGCTGTGCCCGAATTTACCGAATCCCGCACAATTTATAATCAGTTTAACCGAAGGTTTATCTTTTTCCAAGGCTGTTTTTATCGTATCAAAACTTGCCTGTAACGAAAGGTCCAGCGCAAAAATCTTTAACGGAGTTTTGATTTCGTTCTTTAATTCTTTTAATCTTTCTTCGCGTCGGGCGATAACCCAAATTTCGTCGACGTTTTCTTTCAACTCGATTTGTCTGACAAACTCCCGACCGATTCCGCTTGATGCGCCCGTAACTACAATTATTTCTTTCATATATGCCCCTCTATTTTCTTAATATGTCGCCTGCAGACAAATTTAATCCGATTTCAAGTTTCAGTTTCTGTTGCACCATCTTTGCATCTTCGACAATATCCCCGTTTTCATCGATCATCTTGCCGACCGTAAATGTTTTATTGAAATTTTCAGACGGAGAAAGAATTTCAAGTACGTCGCCGCGACGGAATCGATTTCGCATCTCGACCGTAACGACGTCGTCGACACAATCGGTAACGATTGCGGCAAACTGTTTGCTCCCCGCAGATTGAGAATCTTGTAAATTTATCGTATCAGGATTTTTACCCAAATTGAACGCAGTAGTAAACGCACGATGATTCGTCTTTGTCAATTCATCGTAAAACATTGTATTTTTTTTGTATTTATCGCCGATTTTATAATATTCGTCGATTGCGCGCCTATATGCGTTTACGACAGTCGCCAGATAATATTCGCTCTTCATCCGTCCTTCGATTTTCAGGGACACAACCCCTGCCGCAATCAATTCGTCGATATGGTTTATCATATTCAGATCTTTGCTGTTAAGAATATAAGTCCCTCTTCCGTCCTCTTCAATCGGGTAATACTCTCCGCCTTTATTACGTTCGCGAAGTTCATAACTCCATCTGCAAGCCTGCACGCATTCTCCGCGATTCGCGTCTCTGCCGTTCAGATAATTGGAAAGCAAACAACGCCCGCTATATGAAATGCACATCGCGCCATGAACAAAAGTTTCCAGTTCCATTCCGGGAACAAAACTATGAATTTCCCCGACCTCACCCAATGAAAGTTCTCTGGCAAGGACAACTCTTTTTAATCCGTAATTCTGCCATGCATTTACGGAATATTTATTCAGGGTATTGGCTTGTGTCGAAAGATGAATCGACAACCCCGGAGCAACCTCTTTACATAAGTCTATAAGACCTATATCGGTTATAAGAACCGCATCGACGCCGGCGTTATATAAAAACCTGAAATATGCCGCCGCTTTTTCAAAATCATTATTCCTTGCAAAAATATTAACGGTAACATATATCTTCACATTTCTGGCATGCGCATATATAACCGCATCGGCTATTTCGTCGTCAGTAAAGTTATCCGATAACGCCCGTAAAGAAAAATTTTTACCGCCGATATAAACAGCATCGGCGCCGTAATAAATTGCCGTTTTTAATTTTGAAAAATTGCCTGCGGGAGCAAGCAATTCAACTTTATTCATATTATGCCTCTTTTTATTTTTTATATGAAATGCTTACGCCGTCTCCGACATCGGAAATAGTCGTAATAAAGCCTTTATCGGTCGAAATAAGTCGTAAAAACTCTCTCATATTATTTTTTATGGTGTTGTGCCTATGGGGTGCTTTTACCTCACCGGTAATATATCCACGGTATAAAACGTTATCGGCAAACAAAACTCCGCCTGTCGTCATCTTTAACTTGATAATCGGTAATAAATCTTTATACTTTGATTTATTGCAATCTAAAAATACAAAATCGAATTTTTCATTCAGATTTGAGATTATATCGACCGCATCGCCAACATATTGAGTTATTCTGTCATCCACACCGAACGTTTTGAAATTACGAGCCGCCTCATCTGCGGATTTCCGGAACTTTTCTACCGTGGTAAGTGCGGCATCCGGACAAGCAAACAATAAAGCAATGGCAGAACACCCGGTTGCGGTTCCCAATTCTAATATATTTGCGGGATTTTTAATTCTTGCCATAAGAACCAATTCGTTCAGGCTTTCCGTAAGCAACGTCGGAACTCCCGATTCGCGATATGCGTTGCGCAACTCCATTAATTTTTCGTCAACAGTGCATACGGCATTTTTCAGCAAAAGTTCCGTTACATATTCATTCATCACACTTCTGTTATAACCGGAATAATCATCGGATTTTTCTTCGTCTTCCTCAAAACGTAATTACGAAGATTTTTCCTTATGCAGTTTTTAATTTCGCTGTTGTCGCCAAGAGTTTTTACGTCAAACGAGGTAATTGTTTTATAAACTATATATTTAGCCTCCTGGATTTGCGAATCAGACAATAAAGAACCTTTAACGATTAGATCCGGATCTTGTAAAACTTCACCGGTATCTTCGGATACACAACACATCGCAACGATAAGCCCGTCCTCCGCAAGACGTTTTCTGTCTCTGACTACGGTTTCCGTATCGTCAATCGACAATCCGTCGATATACCTCGATCCCGCCGGGAAACATTCGCCTTTCTTCATGCTGCGGGAAGTAACTTCGACCGTATCACCGATCTCGGCGATAAGCATATTACTCTCTTTCATGCCCGTTTGTTTAGCAAGAGCGCAATGTTTTTTAAGATGCCTGTATTCACCGTGCACCGGAATAAAGAATTTCGGATTAAGCAAGTTATGAATAATTTTCAACTCTTCCTGACACGCATGCCCCGATACATGAATTTTCGTAATCGATTTATAAACGACTTCTGCCCCCTTGCGGTACAGATTATTTATAACCTGGTAAATACTTCTCTCGTTTCCGGGTATCGGCGACGCGGATATGATTATCGTATCGTTGCTCCCGACTTGCACCTGATTATAATCGCCTGCAGCCATTCTTGTCAGCGCACTCATAGGCTCGCCCTGACTGCCTGTAGAGACGATAACCAGATCTTTATCGGCAACGTTTTTTATCTTCTCGATATCGACAATCATATTATCGGGTATATTTATCTCGCCAACCCGCGATGCGGCATCCACCACATTCAGCATACTGCGACCCGAAAATGCAATCTTCCTTTTATGTTTACCGGCAAGATTAACGATTTGTTGCAATCTATGCACGTTTGTCGCAAATGTTGCAACTATAATCCTACGTTTAACATTATCCGTGAACAGTCTGTCAAGGGTTTCCCCGACAACACGTTCACTCATTGTATACCCTTCTTGTTCGACGTTTGTCGACTCGCAAAGTAAAAGCGTCACACCCTTTTTGCCTATTTCGGATATTCTCGGAATATCTATCATAGAACCGTTTATAGGCGTAAGATCGATTTTGAAATCTCCGGAATGAAAAACAATGCCTACCGGTGTACTAATCGATAACGCGCAACTGCCCGGGATCGAGTGATTTACATGTATGAATTCAACCGCAAAACATCCCGTTTTAACTATCGTTCCGGATTTAACGCAATTGAGTATATAATCATTGATTCTTTGTTCTTTTAACTTATGTTCGCAAAGCATAAGAGTCAATTTTGTACCGTATACGGGAACATTAAGTTCTTTCAATACATACGGCAAGCCGCCTATATGATCCTCATGCCCGTGGGTTAAAAATATTCCGCGAACTCTATCTTTATTTTGAGTCAGATAAGTTATATCCGGTATTACCTGATCAATGCCAGGCATCTCGGCGCTGGGGAATGTAAGTCCTGCGTCTATTACAATGATGTCTCTTCCGTATTCGAGTGCGGTCATATTTTTACCTATCTCGCCTACGCCGCCTAAAAAGCGGACTTTTAATGTGTTCTTTTCTTTCAAACTTTGCTCCTTTTACAATATATGGATTTTATAATACGCCCAAAAGGGGGATATAAAAGGAAAACTCGCTCCAAATATATCCCTCGTTCAAGCTTTACCGCTTAGTTGCGGTTTAATTTTGTAATTCTGCTATACCCGCAAGTATTTTTTCTTTTATTTCCGTAAATTTAACGACCTTAGCCTTTTCACCGTCAATTAAATTTTTCGGTGCTTTTGCAACAAAACCCGCGTTGGAAAGTTTACCGTTGGCCCTAGCGATTTCGTTTTCGGCTTTTTCGAGTTCGCTTTTTAATCTGGCAAGCTCTTTATCGTAATCGACAAGTTCTCCGAGCGGTATATACAATTCAAACCCGGCAAGTATTTTAGAAACGGTTTTTTCGCATATTTCGTCTTTGGAATCAACGAATTTTATTTCCTGAACATTAGCAAGTCGATTAAAATACGCTTTACCGTTTTCAATCAAAGACTTCTTTTCCGTCACGAAATAAACATCGACTTTTGCGGACGGCGCGGCTCCCGTTTCGGATTTTATGTTTCTGATTGCTTTTACGATTTCTTTTACGCTTTCTATTGCATCGCGATCTTTACGGAATGCAAATTTAGGATTATATTTCGGGAAATCGGCGCGAATCAGTTTACCGCTCGCCGTAGGAAGATATGAATATATTTCTTCGGTTACAAACGGAATAAACGGATGAAGTAATTTCAACGTCTGTCCGAGCACAAAACAAAGAACGCTTGCCTCGTCGACTTTCTTTTCCTCGTCATCTCCGTAAAGCACAGGCTTACAAAGTTCGATATACCAATCGCAGAAATCAGACCATACGAAATCCTGTAATGCGGCGCATGCCAGACCGATCTCGTACTTTTCCATATTTACCGTTACGTCCCGTACGACGGCGTTAAGTCTCGATAATATCCATTTATCGGCAGAATTAAGTTTTACCGACGATATATCTTTTTTAATCTCTTTATTTTCGCAATTCATTATTACGAAACGAGACGCATTCCATATCTTATTGGCGAAATTTCTGCACCCTTCGAGTTTCTCGGGCGAAAACCGAATATCGTTACCTGCCGATATACCGTTAAGCAGGCAATAACGTAACGTATCTGCGCCGTATTCGTCGATTATAACCAAAGGATCGATTCCGTTGCCCAAAGATTTACTCATTTTCCTTCCCTGAGCATCTCTCACTATCCCGTGAATAAGAACATCTTTGAACGGAATCCTTCCCATATGTTCTATACCGCTGAATATCATTCTGGCTACCCAGAAAAATATTATATCATAGCCCGTTACGAGAACATCGGTAGGATAAAAATATTTAATATCTTCGGTTTCATCGGGGAATCCGAGGGTCGAAAACGGCCACAAAGCCGAACTGAACCATGTATCGAGTACGTCGTCGTCCTGACGAAATTCATTACAGCCGCATTTAGGACATACGGAAGGCGTATCTTTATCAACAACAAGTTCGCCGCAAGCTTTACAATAATACGCCGGAATTCTGTGTCCCCACCAAAGTTGACGCGAGATACACCAGTCTTTGATGTTTTCCATCCAGTTATAATACACTTTTGTGAATCTGGCCGGGGTAAATTTAATGCTTTTTCTTCTTACCGCAGTAATAGCCGGCTTTGCAAGCGGTTCCATTTTGACAAACCACTGCTTCGATACCGTCGGTTCTACCGTATCATGACAGCGATAACAATGCCCCACGTTGTGAGCATGCGGTTCGATTTTTTCCATATTACCGAGTGCGGACAAATCGTCGACGATCAACTTTCTGCATTCATAGCGATCCATACCGGCATACTTGTATGCATTTTCGTTCATTTTACCATCGTCGCCGATAACTCTTATAACTTCGAGCCCGTGTCTCAAACCGACTTCAAAGTCATTAGGATCGTGCGCGGGGGTGATTTTAACAGCTCCCGTACCGAATTCGGTATCGACGTAATCGTCGGCAATAAGAGGGATTTCTCTGTTGACGATAGGTAAAATAAGCGTCTTGCCTATAAGCCCATTATATCTGGCATCGTTCGGATTAACGGCGACAGCCGTATCCCCGAGCAACGTTTCGGGACGCGTCGTTGCAACTACGACATAACGATCGCTGCCCTTGAAATAATACTTAATGTACCAAAGAAAAGAAGGTTCCTCGGAATACTCGACTTCGGCATCGGACAATGCGGTTTTGCATGTCGGGCACCAATTGATTATTCTCTTTCCCTGATAAATCAATCCTTTGTTATAAAGGTTTACAAAAACTTCCTTTACGGCCTTTGAACATTTTTCGTCCATAGTAAAAGCAAGTCGGGACCAGTCACATGACGCACCCAGCCTTTTCAGTTGTTCGACAATCCTGCCGCCGTATTTTTCCTTCCATTCCCACGCGCGTTCGAGAAACTTCTCACGCCCGACCTCTTCTTTTGTATGCCCCTCGCTTTTAAGCAGATCAACAACTTTCATCTCCGTAGCGATAGATGCGTGGTCGGTTCCCGGTAACCATAATGCCTCATACCCCTGCATCCTCTTAAAACGAATAATACTATCCTGAATAGATTCGTCGAGAGCATGTCCGATATGCAGTTGTCCGGTAACATTCGGCGGCGGAATTACGATTGTGAACGGAACCTTATCCTTATTGGGCTCGGCTTTGAAATATCCGCCGTTTTCCCATTCGTCGTAAATACGTTTTTCAAACCCTTTCGGGTCATATGTCTTTGACATCTCCATAGTAAGCAACTCCAAATTGCACATTCGCGTTTATAATAATACAAATATTTAATATTATAATACGAATTCGTCGCAATGTCAAATAAATGTCGGCGAACATATAATATTATTGTAGTCTGCGACACCCGAAAATAAGGATTTTTTAGTCGTATGAACTTTTTAAGGAGAACATTATGAAAAAATTTATATCCGCATTGCTCGCGACGGCGATTTTTATGCTACCGGCAACTGCGTGCAAAAAAAATGATGACGGACTAAAAACCGTACGTCTTAACGAAGTAACTCATTCTATTTTTTACGCGCCGTTGTATGTCGCGATCGAAAACGGATTCTTCGAAAACGAGGGGTTGAAAATCGAATTGACAAACGGCGGAGGAGCAGACAAAACAATGACCGCCCTGCTGTCAAACGGTGCCGACATCGGACTTATGGGCGTCGAGGCAACAATGTATGTATACCTTGAAGGCAAAAAAGACTGCCCTAAAATTTTCGGTCAGCTGACAAAAAGAGACGGTTCGTTTCTTATCTCGAGAAAACCCGAACCCGACTTTAAGTGGGAAAATTTACAGAATAAAGAAGTAATTGCCGGGCGCACAGGCGGAGTCCCCGCAATGACGCTGGAATACGTCGTAAATAAGCACGGACTTACAGACGGCGAAAATATAACGCTGAATCACGACATCGCATTCAATCTTATGGGGCCGGCGTTTGAAAGCGGAACCGGAGATTATACAACTCTTTTCGAGCCGACCGCAAGCGAATATCAACGCGAAGGTAAAGGCTATATAGTGGCCAGTATCGGCGAAGAAAGCGGAGAAATTCCATACACCGCTTTTACCGCTATCGAAAGTTACATTAAGAAAAACGAAGAAACAATAGAAAAGTTTGTTAAAGCGATATATAAAGCAATCGATTATATGAAAAATACCGACGACGCCGTCGTTGCCGAAAGTTTACTGAAACAGTTCCCGGGAACATCAAAAGATTCGGTCGCCACAGCACTGAAAAGCTATAAACGCATAGATGCATGGATGACCAATCTGGCAATGAGCGAAACCGCTTTCGATAACCTTCAGAACGTAATGCAAAACGCCGGAGAATTGAAGACCAGAGTAGAATACTCGAAAATCACCGATAATACTTTCGCAACAAAATTATACAACGAACTCTTCCCCGCGACCTGACCGAGTGGAGGTTACCACAGATGAACGAATTAGTGAAACTCGAAAGAATATCGCTTACTTACCAAACCGAGAAAAGTGAAATCCAGGCGCTTAGCAATATTTCATTCGCCGTGCGCGAAGGAGAATTCGTATCAATCATAGGTCCGTCGGGATGCGGCAAAACCAGTATACTGTCAATAATCGCAGGACTTTTGAAACCGACCGGCGGAACGGTAACCCTTAAGGGCGAAGAGATTCGAGGAGCGCATTCGTCCATAGGTTACATGTTGCAGAGAGACGAACTCTTCCCGTGGCGAACGATTGAGAAAAACACTTATCTACCATTGGAAGTAAAAGGAACGAAAGACATAAAACATTACAAAAATGTAGATAAATTACTGAAAAAATATAATTTATGGGATTTTAGAAAATCTTTCCCGAACGAATTATCGGGCGGAATGCGACAACGTGCGGCTCTCATAAGAACCCTCGCGTCGTCACCCGAATTACTCCTACTAGACGAGCCGTTTTCAGCACTCGACTATCAGACGAGACTGGCTGTTTGTGACGACGTTTACGATATAATAAAAAGCGAAAGAAAAACAGCCATATTGGTAACTCACGATATTTCCGAGGCGATAGCGACTTCCGACAGGATAATAGTATTGTCGGCAAGACCTTCAAAAATACTTAACATACATGAAATCGACACAGACAAATCACTCTCGCCTCTTAAAAGAAGAGAAGACGCAGGTTTTTCAAAATGGTTTGAAAGACTATGGAGGGAATTGAATAATGACGAACACAAAAGATAAATTCTCCAAAGAGCATCTGCTTTATGTGCGTAAAAGAAAATTAAACGCTGTATTTATCTCTTTTACACAAATATTCATACTCGTAATATTCTTTTCCGCATGGGAACTTGCGGCAAGATTCGGCGTCATAGACAGTTTTTTAATGAGTTCCCCTTCAAGAATAATCGTAACAATAAAGGACTTGATAAAAAACGGCGATTTATGGAAACATATCGGTACTACGCTTTACGAAACATTTTTAGGTTTTATAATAGCAACGGTAATCGGCAGCTTTGTTGCAATATTATTATGGTGGTCAGAGAACCTGAGAAAAATTTTAGAACCTTACATCATAGTTCTTAATTCTTTACCAAAAATCGCTTTAGGACCGATAATAATCGTATGGTTTGGCAGCGGAGTAAAATCCATTGTCTTTATGGCGATAATTATAACAATTATAGTAACGACCATAACAATGCAGAACGGATTTCTGGCAACCGAAAAAGGCAAAATAATGTTGATGCAATCACTCGGCGCAAAAAAATGGCAAATACTGACTAAACTCGTATTACCCGGAGCAATGCCGACATTTGTTTCCTGCCTTAAAATAAACGTGGGAATGGCATGGATAGGCTCGATAATGGGCGAATATCTCACCTCAAAACAAGGTATCGGTTATCTTATTGTTTACGGCGGTCAGGTATTCAAACTCGATCTTGTAATGGCAAGTACCGTAATTTTATGTTGTCTTGCCGGTCTGATGTACGCCGTTGTCGCCCTTTTTGAAAAAATATTAGTAAAAAAAGCATACAGACACTGACAAATAATCCGATTGCACCTATAACCGGATAAATTTTATCGATTATAAACGAAAAACCCGCCTCGGACATGGCAAGTGCGATAATTACAAATAAAAATTTCAAAATATCCGAATCACCGCAAAGTCGGAATACAGATCTGCCTGTCGTAAGCGATGCAATAAAACATGAACTTAACGTAGTGCCAATCAATAGTAAACCCAAAATGTGACTCCGTTTATCCACGACGTCGATAAACGGAGTATTTCCTTCAACCCCACCAACGACAGACGCTATCAATATAATTAGAGAGGTCAACAAACATACCGAAACCGCCACCGAAAAAATTTTATTTTTTAGCGGTTGTCCATTCAGAATCTCATCGGCATTCCTGATATTCAATAAGAAATTTATGCCTGCATATAACAACGGATAAAATACACCTTTCGATGTAGACGGGGAATATGGCAAAGATTTTCGCGGCACACATAGCGCTGAGATTATAAGAATAATCACTTCGACAGGGACAATCACAGATGTAATAATCTTAATATTCCGCATATCGTTACGCGCTATAAAAAACATTAAAATAGCAGATATAATCGAAAATAATTTAACCTTTTCCGATAAACGAAAATATGTCGCGCATATTGTATCAAACGCAGAAAACAAACATGCCAGAACAACTAGATTTATAAGCGAAACAAAAAAATTCAGACAAAAATCAAATATCGGTTGGCGAACGGAAATAAACGATATCAAAAAACACAAAACAAAAACGACCACAAACGAATAAGCACCCGAAACCGAAAAATCGAAAGCAAAAAACGATGAGATTTCCCTGCCCGTTATAAATCCCGCGCCGACAACTCCGCCGCTGAGTGCACATGCAGACGTTACAATAATAATGGGAGGCTGTTTCATAAAATCATCATACGAAACAGTCTCCCGTTTTATGCATATACTCACCGACCTCAAAAAAACGAATACTTTATCTAATGTAAACGCATAGCAGAATTTCTGCTATATTATTATCTGTATAAATCAATGCAATTTTTTATAAACAGCATCATCTTTATAATTTGCGGAATCGTCGACCTCACCGCCGAGTTCTTCTATCGCAAGTTTAATTTCTTTATAATCCAGATACGGCAAATTATCTTTCTTTATAACATCATACAGCACGGGCAACGCACGATCGTCACCGTATTTCCCCAAGTACCCGGCATTAATAGCATATTCGTCTTTATTTTCGACAAACTGTCTGATTAACACATTTGTGACATCGTCGTCAATACCGCACGCCGATAAAATTTCGGTAAAATATTTTTTCGCCGAAAGAGCCGAATCGAAAACCGATAATATATCACTCTTCACCGCATCGGCATCTTCTTTCAAAACTTCGGTTATAGTTTCGGCTAAGCTTACTCCGCACTTTGAATCACAAAGCGCAGTCAACATTGTTTTATACGCATCGCGAACTCTTTTATTGAACCTTATTATGTTTACACAATAAGTCGACAACTCATCATTGAATTCCGTAGAAATCATCGCAACAAGAGAATCAAACACGCCGTCTCTTTCAGTAAGTTCGTCACACAAGAAATCCGAAACCGATACACCGTTTTTTACCGAATCCCGCAAAGCCGAAACGATTTCCGCATCAGTCATGTTTGCAAAATAATTTTTCGGCGACTCGTTACCGAGTTCTTTAAGCGGAGTGCTGCCGAACTTTGAATAAATTTCCCCGACTTTATCTTCCAATTCGTCTTCGGTAAACCTGCCGCTGTTTTTCATCACGAAATTTCTGAAATATTTTTCAAATAACGCATCTATATCAATCATTCTTTGCCTCTTCCCGGACATTGTTCCGGGGTTTCATGTTCAAAATCTCATCGACATCCGATTTCTTAGTGCCGAAAAAATCATATAACAATTTATTGGCTCGTTCATTCGTGGAAAACGCCGACGAATAAATCGCTATTGCACAAGCCAACGCATTTACATTACCGATCTTACACGTTTCATCCGAAGATATAATTTTTTGTTGCAGTCGTATGGCTCCGTCGGACAATTTATCATAATCCGTATCAAATAACATACAACTCAATCCCACGGCATAAGAATATGCCGCAGAAAACAATTCAAAGTTATAATCATCGAACATCGGCATTTCAACCCGAATTTTTTTATAGTAGCCATCGTACACGATGTCAACATAACCGCCGTAAAGAAATTCACACAACATCGTAACGTATTTACGTTTCATTTCATCGGACAAATTTATATCCGTCAACTTTAATGCAAGGTATTTGCGATAAGTCTCTCCGGAACGGCAACAAATGAGTCCGACAGCCGTTTGCAGCGAATCGTTACCCGTTTCGACTGCCCAGTCAAAATATTTCCTCGATATACTTATACCCAAATCCGACGGCTTGATTTCACGGCGAAACAGTTTGAGTAAAATACCCATTCTCGATTCGATTTCATTATCCGGCAATTCAAACACCGGATTTAATCGCTTTATTTCAATATCGTCGTTAATCGCTTTATAAGTTATTTCTCTATAATACAGAAATACGGACGACTCGGTATATGCATAACCGCTTGAAAACGAATTCAATGCGGCGGAATAATCGCCGCTATTATATTCCATTACGCCTTTGAGATATATCAATCCCGACTCATACGGAAATTCATTTATATATTTCTTTAATTTACTTTCTGCCGTATCAACCCTACCGAACTCGTATAATGACGCAATCTGCATAACTCGTCCTTCCGACGATTCCGCAGCCAGATCTTCCAATTTGGATAAAGCCTCGTCTTTTTGCGGTTCTTCCGAAACGGCAGAAAATATATAAGCGGCAAGAAGAACATGCTTAACGTCGGCTTTTGTATCGAGAATTTTCAGCGATTCTGCAATATCTCGAGCCGCCAAGCTTAAATTCTGAGTTGAAAATTCCGCATATGCAAGTTCATATAACGCATCACCGCGCAAATCGTCGTATTCAGATGCGTTTTCGGCGTATTTAACTGCATTTGCGTAATCCCCGTGCTCATTACACATTTTCGCGTTATTTAATGCATCATCGAATTTGTCCTTCCCGTCAGCCGAATAAGCAACGTAATATTGTGCCTTAAAATCATCGGAATCGTTTCCGACACCTTCATTCACGAATTCATCAAGAACATCGTTATAAACACAATTTTCAGCATCAGGATAAGCAAATTGACGATCGAAATAGTAGTTCGCCCGCTCTTTGTCTCCCTTAAAATAATAGTTCGCCCCTAACCCGTTATATCCGTCGGCATAATATTCCTCGGGGGAATGAGATAAAAATTTATACCATGAGTTTATAGCGCGGTCAAACAAACCCATTTCAGCGTAAATATCTGCAATCTGACCGTATACATCAGCAGAGAAATTCCTTCTTGACGCATAATAAAATAAAGAATTAAGTGCCGCCGCATAATCACCGTCGTCACACTTTTTATTTGCACGCACAGATATTTCGTCAAGCGTCTTTTTGAACTTTATTATTTTATTACTTTTGGTCGCCTTCATTAGCACTTCCGAACAGCCTGTCTATATCTTTTGAATCGTAAACATATTTACGATTACAAAATTCACAGGCAACCTCAATCTTACCCTCTTTTTGGATGGTATCGCGTAACTCGTTTTCGCCGAGCGAAATAAGAACTTTATCTATATAATCTCGTGAGCAGTTGCATTGATATTTTGTATCGCTTTCGGTGAATACCGAATCCGAAAAGTATTTCTCACATATACCCTTTCCGCCGCCTTCACTGATTTTCAGACTTATATCGTCGAAACAATTTATCAGGCATTCGGCCTTTGAAATATTTTCATCGGTACAATCGGGCAACGGTTGAACTATAACCGCCCCGGCACCGGAACAACTCCCGTCGGTACCGATAAGCACACCGATAGCCATCGCGGTCGGCTGTTGTTCGCTGTAAGCGTAATATGCGGTAAAATCTTCGGCGATTTCTCCGCTTACCAGTCTGCATCTGCCGACATACGGTTCTTTTAGTCCTAAGTCTTTCACCACGGTTATGTATCCGTTTTTACCTACCACTGCGCCGACGTCTAACTTGCCGTTTGATTTCAGCGGAACGTCCGCTTGCGGATTATATATACACCCGCGGACATTGCGTTTACCGTCGGCAGCCGTAACGATTTTACCTCCGACTCCGCCTCCGTTTATAGTGACGGACAGTTTTGCGTTTTCATCTTTAAGCCCCGTCGCCATAAATGCCGTAGCGGTAAGTGCTCTGCCGAGCGCCGCCGCGCATGCGGGGGACAATCCGTGAATGCGTATGGCATCGTTTACAATATCGGTCGTATCCATCACCGTCAACAAGATCTGACCGTCGAATATAAGTGTCTTATAAATCTTACCCATAAATTTTACTTTAATTTATTGCCCTTCTCCGAAACGTCGCTATCGGGAGTCTTCTCAGATTCATCGGCGGAATTCATCAATTCGTCTATTGTAGGAGCCACGTCTCCCGCATGTTCCTCGGCATACTTATCACTGTCTTCCCTCATAGCACGTTTCGTCTCTTCGAGTTTTTCGAGATCCGCCCTTGTAAAGCTTGTTGGAAGCTCATAAATCTCTACTTCGGTATCCGTAATAGGTTTAATAGGTCTGGATGCCAATTTCGATCTCTCTATAACAACGTCTTCTCCGCTGTTTTGCTCTTCGGTTTCCGGTTTGTAAATACCTCTGTTTTTCTTTGCCCCGGGGACTTTGTCGTTTATATATGTGTCGAATACCCATTGCGAATAATCTGTCCATATCAACATAAATATCGAAATACCCCATATAACAATAAAAAATCCGAAAATGACCATCAACAGCGGCATAATCTTACCGAGCCAGAACAACAAGAAGAACAACGCCGCAAACGCCAAAAAGAAAATATTAGTCGGAATCAATGCAATAGACAATATGAACGAATTCCGTATGAGTTTTCCGAAACTTAATTTATAAGTAACCCCCAAGGTTATCATATACATTACCATCATTGTTACCAATGCGATAACGATGTAAGTAAAGACCTGAGCAACTATCAAAAGCCAGCGGATGCCGGTTCCGGTAGCAAGCATCAACGATGCCATATTTATCGAGAACAACGACAAAGACATAATTACAGCATAAAAAATAAGCGAAAACAGTACCGTTAAAAAATTCTGTTTTATACCCTTCCAGAAATCGGAGGCGATCATAACGCCTTCAGCCCATACCATATTGCGCATAACGTAAAATCCGCCCGAAACGCCTATCGCCAAAAAGAGTACCCCTATTATGGAAAATTTAAGAAATTCCACATACACACCGTTAGTTACGGCTGCCTCGAGACCGACGGATTGCGGGTATACGGGATACCCGATCAAATTCTGCGCAAACGGTTGCTGAGCCGCAAATACCGTCCTGTACATATAGCACCATATGAATATCGCTATCAACGGAAGACAACATAAAAGAGTAAGAAGATTCAACCCGAACAGCTTACCTTTATTTGTTTTGAAAACGTCCCAACCCAGACTCCAACGATTTGTCGGCAGTGTAGACCGAGCATATGACTCCGATCTTTCGGGTCCCTCTATCATTCTTGCTATAAAGCCTTTTTTTGCCATTATAATACCTCGCCTTAAAGGCATAATTTTTTTCTATAAATATATAATATACTATCTAATAAATAAAGACAAATATTTTTTACTCGTTTGACGCTTTTTTTCTGAAATTTTCATATGCGAAACGCAAAAATTCATGTAAGGAGAATCCGAATAAAATGAAACCGTCGGTATTTAACGGCGTTGCGACAGCGCTATACACCCCGTTTACACCGTCAGATAAAAAAATCGATTATGACGCATTGGACAGACTGATTGACAGGCAGATCGACGCCGGGATCTCGGCAATCGTAGTGTTAGGGACGACAGGCGAAAGCGTTACTCTTAACGAGGAAGAACGAAACGAAATAATTTCACACACATTAAATCGCGTGCATAAAAGAATCCCCGTCATAGTCGGTACCGGCGGCAACTGTACCGATACGGTAATCCTGCGTTCAAAAAAGGCTGAAAATTTAGGCGCAAACGCTTTACTTGTCGTAACACCGTACTACAATAAATGCAATGACAGCGGACTTATAAAACATTATACTGCCATAGCTCAAGCATGCAATTTGCCGATCATCGTATACAATGTTCCGTCGAGAACGGCGTTTAACGTGAAACCAGAACTATATGCAGAGTTGGCAAAAATCGATAACATATGCGGAATAAAGGAGGCAAATTGCAGCAAAGAGCAATTACAAAGCGTATCGGAATACGTCGGAGATTTGTTACCGCTTTATTGCGGAGACGATAAAAAGTTTTTAGAGTCGTTAGAGGTCGGAGCAAAAGGAATAATCTCGGTTACGTCAAACATAATTCCAGATAAAATTATCGATAATTACTTGGATTTTCAATATTTTTATAAATTCAGCGATAACCTTGACGAGATAAACAACGCGCTATTTTCCGACGTCAACCCCATACCGTTAAAGTATGCCGTAAGACTTCTTTACGGGGAAGGATACGGGCTGAGACTACCCCTGACAGAGACGGATTATATAACTCAAAAACAAATTGAAACCGCGTTAATAAATATAGGAGCGTTATAAAATGAAAATTTTAATAAGCGGAATAAACGGTAAAATGGGAAAAGAAATATATTCACAGGCAAAACTCGCCAACATTGCGGTCGCATGCGGAATCGACACGTCAACCATGGGAGAATTCGAATGCCCTGTATATAAAAAATTCGGAGATTTTAATTTTCTGTGCGACGCAATAGTCGATTTTTCTTCCCCGTCATTATTACCGGATTTATTGAATTTCGCAAGTACCACAGCCACACCGATCGTAATCGGGACTACCGGATACTCAAACGAAGATTTAATCAAAATCAGAAACGCGTCTGAAAAAACAGCTATATTTAAGTCTGACAATTTTTCGCTTGGTATTTATACTCTGATTAAATTAGCGAAACAGGCAGTCTCAATGCTTGACGGATATGACATAGAACTTATAGAATATCATCATAACAATAAAGCAGACTCACCTTCCGGCACGGCAAAAGCTATAGCATCGGCGATTTGCGAAACATCGAAATCCGATAAACATTTATGTTATAACAGACACGGAAACTGTAAACGAGCAAAATCAGAAATCGGTATACACTCTGTACGCGGAGGAGGAATCGTCGGAACGCATGAAGTTCTATTACTTGGGGACGATGACTATATCACAATCAAACATGACGCAATCAATAAATCAGTTTTTGCAAAAGGCGCACTGAAAGCGGCAAAATATTTAATCGGCAAGCCAAACGGTTTATATAATATGAATGATCTCGTTATTCAATCAAAATAATACTCGTCCCGTAAAGGCACATTAAAATTTTATCAAATAAAATAAAAAAATTAAAAAACAGGTCATATTTTCTTTACATTTTTTTTATTTTTTGTTATCATAATTAAGCGTGCTGACGGGGACGTAGCTCAGTTGGTTAGAGCGCTACCTTGACATGGTAGAGGTCATAGGTTCGAGCCCTACCGCCCCCACCAATTGCAAATAACCCGAATTGAACTTCAATCGTTTAATTCGGGTTATTTCTTTACTATTTTATTAATCGGAGTTTATATCGATATGTTTTGGGACAGAGTTGCCTGGATATATGACGTATTTACCAATATAATAAACAGAAAAACACATAAAGCCTTGATCAATTCAATAGAACGTATGATTTCTGATAACGATGACGTACTGGAATGCGCTTGCGGAACCGGCTTACTGAGCGGGACAATAGCGAAACACTGTAAGCAACTTATTGCAACCGATTTGTCATTAAAAATGTTAAAAAAGGCTAAGAAAAAATATAAAAACATTGCCAATATCGAATTCCGCCAAGGAAATATAATGCAAATAGAATACCCTTCCGAAAGTTTCGATATTGTCGTTGCCGCCAATGTAATTCATTTGCTTGACAATCCCGTCAAAGCGTTGCAGGAACTCAATCGCGTTTGCAAGAAGAACGGGAAAATTATCGTTCCCACATATATTAACCAAACTGCAAAAGGCAAAACAAATAAATTATCGAATTTAATCGGCAAGGCCGGCGCAGATTTCAAAAAGGAATTTACGTTTGAATCCTATAAGGAATTCTTCAAAAATATCGGATACAATAATGTTGAATATACCTTGTGCGAAGGAAAAATTCCGTGTGCCGTTGCGGTAATTCACAAGTTATAACATACAACAACGCTGTATAATTTCGTTGCGGGCAGGACGCCGACAATTCCGTAACGTCTGCAATATACACGCATTTAGAACAATATACCCGAAATCAAATTGCAGAAATCAAGAAATTTTCTTACATTTTGCAATAGAAAAACCCAACTTAAACCCAACATTGCGAGTTTTACGCAATGAAAAAACGGCTTTTGTAGTGAATTTTAGGAAGTTTCGCTACAAAAACCGCTGTAAAATGGTGCCGTGTGACATAATTTGTACGAACCTGTTTTAGAAGAAATAGCGGTTTTATCCGCCGTTTCTATTTCGTTTTCTGTTTTTATGACGTGTTCTTTTGTTAGTTTTAGGTGTTCGGGGCTGTCTGTAAAGTTGTAGGTTATCACTATCTCATCGTCATAAAGTATTACTTCCCGAACGAAGGCATTTACTATTAGTTTTCGCACTTTTATGTCGTCCGTATTCTCGAATACGAATTTACTTAAAAACATCTCTATATCGTCCGCAGTTAAAAACGTATAACTGCGGGCTTTTTCTTTGCAGATTTCTATGTCGTATTGCGATATTAGATTTTCAAGTTCGGTCAGACGGCTTTTCGTCGTTTCGGTGATTATGCCTTGCTCTATTGCCTTAACGATATTGTTTTGTGCTTTTACCGCCTCGGCGCGTTTCTTTTCAATCAGTTTCAAAGCCGTGTTGTCTGCGGTTTCTTTTTTATGTACGTTGTATATGCTTTGCGCAATCTTCTTGATATTGTTCACGCTCGATAACATTTGCGTCGTTGCGTTTATCACCATATCTTCGATAAACTGTTTTTGCACTCTACCCATATTGCATTTAGCACGCTTGCGACGCTTGGAAAGGCAAATATAGTAGTAATGAATTGCACCCGTATGAGAAGTTCCGCTTTCACCGCCCATTCTGTGCTTACAATCTCCGCATATAAGTTTGCCCGAAAGGATATAGTCGAAAATCTCTTTTTTCCGGCTCGGCGCAAGTTTGTTTTCTTCGTTTATTGCGTTTACCCTGTTCCAAAGTTCGTCCGATATAATTCTCGGAAAGATATTGTCGTATAATTCCCCTTGATGTTCGACAACCCCGGTATATCTTTTGTTGTGCAGAATGAAATACAAATATTTGTGGTCTACGAGTTTTCCGTTTTTTCTGCGACAACCGCATTCCTTGAATTTGTCCGCAATGGCAACGGCTTTGTAACCCTGCGAATACATCAAAAACGCGTCTTCCACGATTTTGCTTTCGTATTCGTTCACAGCGTATTTTTTGTCAACGACGTCATAGCCGAAAATATCTTGTCCGCCCGTGGCTTTGCCTTTGCGCCAACTCTCTTTCAGTCCGCGATTAACTTTTTGCGTAAGTTCTTCCGAAAAGTATTGATTAAAGCCTTCCAAAACGGTTTCCATCATACGACCTTCCGGGCTGTCCGTAAGGTTTTCCATTGCAGAGAGAATTGTTACGCCGTTATCTCGGAGCGTCTTTTTGTGTATTACCGATTCAAACTTGTTGCGAGAAAATCGGTCAAGTTTGTAAACGATAAGGTACTGCCACTCTTTGCGGTTGCTGTCTTTCAGCATTTTTTGAAATGCAACACGGTTGTCGTTTGTTCCCGTCATAGCGCGGTCAATATAGGTATCGACTATGAGTATATCGTTGTTTTGGGCATACTCTCGACACACACGAAGTTGTCCTTCAATAGATTGTTCGGTTTGGCTATCGCTGGAATAACGGGCATAAATAATTGCTTTTTTCATTTTGGTTATTAACTCCTTTTATTTTTTTGTCTTTCGACGGAAACCGAACAATCCGATTTTGGCGAACACGGCAAGGAAACAGTAAAAAATATAGGGAAATTTTTTGTGGCTTTATAGTTCTCACTATATTTTTTACCCTTGCGGTGGCTCGATTTGTGTTCGCGCATATAAAAGTATTCAGACCGAAATCGGATAGGCTTTCCGCGAGAAAGAAAAAAACGTCTTGTTTCTTCCTTGTCCACAAGACTACAAGCCAAAGTCGCAAGTTTTTTGCGAGTTCGACTGAAATTTTCCAAAAAAATGAAAAAAAGTATTCAAAGTCGCAAGAAAGTTGCGACTTTGACCGCTATCCTTTGGGCAAAAAGGAGAAACGGCTATGAAAAAGCAATACAAGATAACAACAATCGGCACGCCGAACATTGAAAAGATGTCGCTTGCTGAGCAAAAATCGTTTTACAGCACGCTGCTGTCTTTGATGACGGAATACTTCCGCAATAACGCCGAAGTAAAAAGCGTAAACGTTCCCGACTTTTTCGAAAACTCAAACGGCATAAACTCGGAGTAAAATGAAAGTCCACGCACGGCGGAGAAAAAGGCGGAAGATCGCCAAGCGGGTTAGCGGCGGCTTCGCCTTCCGCCCGTGCTTTCATTGTCCGATTTAGGTTTGTTTGTTCGGACAGAGGCGTGGCTTGTCTTCGGCGAGGCGACTTGTATCAAGACAAGCCACGCCTAATTGCCAACGTCGCAAAATCCGTGCGAGTTTGAAGTTTTAGAAAATCAATTAAAAATCATAGGAGAATCAAAAAATGAAATACATAGAATGGCTGAATATTTGGCTCAACAATTACATAAAACCAAGCGCAAAAGAACGCACTTATATCCGTTACGAGCAACTAATACGAACCCACATTGCCCCGAAAATCGGTGGTAACGACGTAAACGACCTTACCCCTATCGTTTTGCAGTCGTTTGTGACGGAATTATTAAATAACGGCAATCTAAAAACAGGCAAAGAGTTATCGGCAAACTTTGTAAATATGGTCATATCCGTTATTCAAAACTCATTGAAAACGGCGCATTTAGTAGGTATCGCAAACGAATATACCGCAAACAAAATAAAACGCCCCAAGACAAAAGAAAAGCAAGTCGAATGTTTTTCCTGTCAGGAGCAGAAGAAAATTGAAACTTACGTACTGAACAGCGGTAAAGACAAGTTGTTCGGAATTGTTTTATGTCTTTACACGGGATTACGCATCGGCGAACTGCTCGCTTTAACGTGGGACGATATTGATTTCGGCAAAGGGTTGCTTTTCGTCTCAAAAACCTGCCACGACGGAAACGACGGTAAAAATCATATTCGCACTATAGACAGCCCAAAAACCGTTCATTCTCGCAGGGTAATACCATTGCCGAAACAAATATTGTCTTTGATTAAGGGCGTAAAAAAGCGTTCCGAATGCGAATATATCATAGCCGACGGCAATAAACCCGTGTTTGTGCGCTCGTATCAACGAACTTTTGAATTTCTACTGAAAAAACTAAATATTCCGCATAAAGGCTTTCACTCCTTAAGACATACGTTCGCTACCCGTGCAATGGAATGCGGTATTGACGTTAAAACACTTTCGGAACTGTTAGGACATAAAAACGCGACAATTACACTTAACCGATATGCTCATTCTCTTTTAGAACACAAGGTAGATATGATGAATCGTTTGGGTAAATTGCTATGAAAAAACAACTAAAAAGCGTGCATCAAACAAAGTATTTGATGCACGCTTTTTAATTATTATAGCAAAAATTCCCACAAAAATCAACGTGTATTGCTAATATTTTTTGATTTTCCGTGCAAATTCTATTTTTTTGATGTTATTTACATTATATTCAGTGCGTGGAATACTTTGTTTGATGTCCATAAAAAAGTCGAAAGGAACATCAAAATTGATGGAAGCATTAAACATTGTGTGCTCATTAGTTGGTGGGATACTTACGTCGTTATTTACGTTAATGATAAACGCATATTTTAATAGAAAAAAGTTTTTGTGCAGCATTTGCGAATTTGTAGAAGAACTTACTCTAAATAAAAATAGTGCATATTCTACTGACATCATTCTCATTAAACTTAAAAACTATGATACCCAAATCTGTTCTCGTTTTAATCGGAAAATAAAAAATACTTACGAGATTTTATATGGAGACATTGTTCAATGTCTTCGATTAAAATCAAGTATAACAGAAACAGCAATTTTCGCATCATATAATGCGTTTTTGCGAAGTATAAAATTTTATTTACATAGGAGATATGACGAATGAGAAACAAAATAGTATTAACTTTGCTTGCAATTTTACTTGTTTTTACGCTTGTTGGATGCGGAGAAAATACAAGTGATTCTGTGCCTCAAGAACCCACAAAACCGCATATCCATGTTTATAAAAGTAGTACTGTTGAAGCAACTTGTACAGCTGAAGGCTACACTATCCATACTTGTGATTGTGGAAACAGTTATAAGAGTAACGAAACACACGCACTTGGACACAATTATGTCGAGCGAGAGCAAAACTACAAATGCTTACGCTGTGACCGTTATGAAGACGAAGGTTTTACTTTTGAACTTATAACAAGTGAAATGGCGAGATATAATGATAGTTATAAAGGTCGAGTTAATACCTACGAAGTAAAGAACGTATCCAGCAACGCAGTTGAAAACGGCAAAGTGTCTATCCCTCGAAAGCATATGGGATATGCTGTAACCGGTATATATAGGGGTGCATTATATAGCGTTCGAAAAACCACCGCGGAATTATTTATCCCAAGCACAATCAAATATATAGGCTCGAGTTTAGTGGCGTATGATGGTCAATTTAGCACTCCAACCGGAACTATCGCTTTGGAAACCATTATATTTGATAACGCTTGTTCAAATCTTAATATTTCACATACGGCATTTCAATTTTGTAAAAATGTATCCAAAATATCTATGCCCAGCAACTGTATCAGTACAATTAATCACGATGATTTAGTTGGGAATCATTTCTTGTTTGAAGATACCATTTATTACAAGACAAATCGAATTGAAGATAATGGATTGTATTATCTATTCAATATTTTACTGGAATCAAATCAAGGCAAACTTGGTTCAACCGTATCTATTAAAAGAGGAACAACCATTATCTCTAATCGAGTTTTTGCGGGCAATACTAATATAAAAACCATTGAAATACCATCATCTATACAATATATAGGTAAAAAAGCATTTGCTCAATGTGTTAATATTTCTACAATTGTTTACAATGGAACAGAATCGCAGTTTAATTCTATAATCATTGAAGAAAACGCATTTGAGGACTGCAAAACAATTTCATATCAATATAATTAAGGGGGAGTCAAAATGAAAAAAACGTTTATTTGTTTAACAATCTTGTTATTAAGTATTGCTTTGTTTTCTAGCTGTTCATCAAATGAAAGTAGCAATGGAACAAGCGGTAGCAATAACACGCAACACGCTCACGCATATTCAACAAAAGTGATTGCAGCAACCTGCTCTGAACAAGGATATACTTTGCATACATGTCCCTGCGGTGATGTTTATAAAGACAACTATAAAGATGCGCTTGGGCATTCTTGGATAAGTGGCGAAAAAAATTACTATTGCAGTAGATGCAATAAATCTGAAGCAGATGGATTTAGTTTTCATCTTGCAACAATGGATGGAGAGTCTTGTTACACTATAACAAATGTATCTTCTAACGCTGTAATCAACGGAATTCTGGAAGTCCCAAGAAAATACGAATCGTTACCTGTTAGAGGAATTATGAATTGGGCTTTTTCCTCTGTTACGATGCAAGTAAAGAAATTAATCATACACGATAATATTAAAAATATATTCAGTGACATATGGCATGGTACAGGTATCTGGACTCCTGATTGGGATACGATGAGCACGTTAGAAGAAATAGTCTTCGATAAAACATGCTCGGGTATGCGAATTGAGGCTGGCGCTTTTAACAATTGCCCTAAACTTTCAAAAGCAAACATAAAAAAGGGAATGATTATGTATGCACCCGCTGATGCTGTAACAACGCAAAATGGCGGAACTGGCGAATATTTATTTAAGGATACACCTTATTTCAAAAATAATGCGACAATTAAAAATGGGCTTTACTATATTGCAGATTTGCTTTTATATGCGAATCTGAATGAAGTTAATAGTAGTACTAAAATTGACGAAGGAACAGTATTTATCAATCCTTGCATATTTAATAAATGCACCTTCTTAAAAAGTATTTATATTCCTAGTAGCGTACTCTCTATAGGAAAAGATGCGTTTAATGGCTGTTTGAGTCTTGAATCCATCATCTACAATGGTACTGTAGAACAATTCAATGCGATATCTTTCGGCCCTAATTCATTTGGCAATCTTAAGGCAACATCAATAACATGCAATAACGGATCCGTGACTCGTTACCACTATAATGGATATACTTATACTGTGGGAAAATAAGATTTGTATAATAAAAATCACGATAGCCCGACCGAATAAGTCGGGCTATTTCTTTGCACTTGTTCAAGACAAGCACACTCCTAATCGCCATTGTCGCAAAATCTTTGATACGGCATAAAAATAGACGGACAAACTTTAGTGATTTATCCGTCTAAATTTTTATATTAAAGACTGTTTGTTGCAAGTGCGTATTTCTTTTGCAGACTCATTCTTCTGCGCCAAATCGTCGTGCGGTTTACATTCAAAAGGCGTGTTACTTCAAGATAAGTAAGTCCTGCTATATAAGCACATAACGTTTCGTATTCCGCAGCGGTCAATTTCATCTTTGCTATAAGCCCGTCAACGACTGTATAATCATTTTTCTGCTCCTCGTCGGGTGTTGTTTCGGATTCTGCCGTAATTCGCTCGTCAAGGCTTATTGTGTTTGATAAATGGCGCGTGTATTGCTTTTGCAAATAATTATCGGCGCAACGATAACAAGCACTTCTGATGGTTGTAGTCTTTCCGTATTTCGTGATACAGTTGTCACCGAGTTTCTCACCTATATGTTGGCAAAGAAACAGCATTGCCTCTTGCGCAATGTCGTATGCGTTTGAAAACGGCGAATAATCGTCTTTTGACCGGTTCATATCTCGTAATAGTCCTTTGTATAGATAGTGCAAATCCTTGCCTGAACGGACGATTACCGTTTTAATACAGGTCAAGGCGATGACTTCGCCCATTTTCTGTATGTTTTCTGCCGAGATAACCATATCGTTATCCAAAACACCTTTGTTTACTTCTTTCATTGTACTTTACCTCCGATTTATTTCGCCTTTCGGCAAAAACGGAAGTAGCACCGGGGAAAGATAGAAGGTTTTTACTTTGTAGTTGGTTAGACGGAAGTCAACGACTAGTAAAAATTTTTACGTTATAGTTGGCATTTTCAAAGTTTTAGGTAAAAATTTTTTCCGTTGACTTACGCTTTTCGCTGTGCTACAAACGCAGACGAAAGGCGATAAATCGGACGGCAAAACGGCATAGAAAAACCGAGCGTTTAGAACACTCGGTTAAAAGTTGTAATGTATTTATCGTTTGATTTTTAGTCCAAAATAATCTCTTGTAAAAAACAAAACGAACTTTGAATTTTCATCAAGGTTCGTTTTATTCTTGTTTGGTGCGGATAGCAGGGATCGAACCTGTATGGAAATTCCAAAGGATCCTAAGTCCTTCGCGTCTGCCAATTCCGCCATATCCGCCCGGAAAGTGCGTTATTTAATAACGCCCTTTTTCAATATTATGTTAGCATATATCGCCTGTTCTCCGGTGGCGATCACGGCATAGGCATTCTTTGCTCGTTCATAAAAAGCATAGCGTTCTATTTCTGTTTTCCGTACATTATCGTCATGCTTTTTTGCCACCTCATCATACTGTTTCCATATCTCGGGCGTAGGATCGCCGTTAGTTGTCTGCATAAGCATAAAATTTTCGTCTGAATATGTATCGAGAGGAATCAACGAAAGCACTGCATCCAACATTTCGACACCACCTATACCGTCGGCACGAATCACCCGCTTTCCGCACGTGCCGCACGGGAAATTACCATCGGCGATAACTATTTCATCACCATGCCCCATCTCGCATAAAATCTTCAAAAGTTCCGGACTTGCAATCTTTGATATACCTTTCAACATTTTACCAACCTCTCTTATTCGTTACAGATACGCAACATTTATTTATCTGTTTATATTATACCCTCTCAGCATTGAAAAAGCAAGAAAAAACGCCGCGAAAACGCAACGTTTTTTCTTATTTAAGGGGGATTATGGGTGATTGATTTTATATGATGAAACTTAATCATCGTATACATATTACTATATAATTGTGATGGCAATATGAAACCCGAATAAAAAATAATTTTTTATAGAAATTTTTCTATCAGACTTTCAACGATTTTCTTATCATTACCGTTTACAGCGAAAATATATCCATACTCATTTTTTATCACGATATTCGTTTCTGTGCACTTATCTACACATTGCATAAATTCTCTGCTTGTCGAACAATCGGTAATATAAAACGTTGTAATCGCATTCGTGCTTTTAACGCTTGCATCTATATTTTTCATATCCGATAAATCTATACCGTAATTATATAGCGCATCTACCCTGTCCCCTGTCACCGATACTCCTATTAATCCGTCTGTTTTTAATGCTCTTATCAGTTGACGCCCGTACCCCGCCTTAATAACCGATATAAATCCGCAACCGTCTTTTGCGGCAGCGGCAAATGTCGAATTTATCGTTTCACCCGATATATACGTTCCGATTTTTTTCGGCGAAAATGTATTTTTTATAATTACCGGAATGCCGGCGTCGATTAACGGCAGAACGGCATCGGGATGTAACACTATTGCACCGAACTCTCCCAACACCCTTATCTGATCATAAGATAGCCGTTCTAAAGGTTTAGATTGTCGAATTATTTGAGGATCATAAGCATACACACCGTCAACATCCGTAAAATCAACAAAGACATCGGCTTTAACCGCCCTTGCGGCAATAGCTCCGCTTATATCTCCACCACCTCTTGAAAACGTTATTATACGCCCCTGATCATCGCTGCCGTAAAATCCACCTGTAACAAAAATCCCCTTTTTCTTGAATGTCGTGTTTAATTTATAATAAGTCAGACCGGCATTTAATTTGCTTTTATCGTCAAATTTATAAATATCTGCCGCATCGATAAACGGCAAACCGCAAAATTCGGCAAACATCATAGAATATATGTATTCGCCGCGTGATAAAAGAAAATCGGGGAATTTCGCATTATATGCGACCTCCTCGATTTTCTTTAGTTCACTTTCCATATCGATTTTAAGTTTAAGCGACGATTTAAGCTCTCTTAACCTGTCGAATGTTCCGGCAAGACTTTTTATAACGCTTTCGCCGCGTACGATTTTTCTATATGCATTTAACAGCATATCCGTAATTTTCGGATATTGTCCGACTTTACCGCCCGCAGATACGACTATTATTTTTACATCTTTTTCGTTCTGTATCGCATCGGCGACTTTGATGAATGAATTTGCATCAGCCATCGAAGTTCCACCGAATTTAGCGACTTTTATCAAGCCGTAATCACCGCGAAGACAAATACAGCAAGCGTAAGGGCAATCAACGCGCTGATTATCGTTCTTACGACCTTGGCTCCCGTTGTTTCTTTTCTTTCGGTTTTCATTATATTATATCTCCTTATTTATGAGGCAAAAAATCTTGCCAGTAATATTCTTTTAATGTCTGGCGAAGCATTTCCGAATCGGCATAACGCTTGATTTTACCGCTCTGCGCTATCGAAATTATACCTGTCTCTTCCGATACAATCAATGCGGTTACGTTTATTGTTTCCGTAATACCTATACCTGCCCTATGCCTTGTACCGAGTTCTTTCGGAATATTCGTTTCCTGCGAAAGCGGAAGAAAGCACCCCGATGCAAGAATTTTTGTTCCGTTTATAATCATCGCCCCGTCATGCAGCGGCGTTTTCGGGAAAAATATACTTTCGATAAGCGCGGATGAAATATCAGAATCAACCACCACGCCGCTTTCGATTATTGCCCGAGGCAAATTACCGTTAGCAAGAATAATTATAGCACCGACATCGTTTTTAGACATATCCTGCAACGCTTTAATAATCTCGTCTATGCACGCATCGACCGAATTCTGCTTTTGCGAGCCCTTTTCGACGTGCCTGACTTCTGCGCCTTTTTTTGAAAACGTTTCCCAGATGTCGCGCTTGATTTCAGTTGCAAAAAGCGAAGTCTCGGCGACTATAAACAATGCCGGAACTATCAGATATGCAAACCTTTCGACATCGTCGGATTTATCTATTGTTACAAAAATACAACCCGTAACGAGTATAAGCGCAACAAATACAAATATCAGCCACTTTGCATTATTTCTGTGTAATACACTGATTGCAAAGAAAAACAATACGAACAATGCAACTATCATCAGACTCGCCGCAACGGGATTATCCGTAAATGCGGCAGAAAAATTATTCAATATTTTACCGAAATCCATTTATTCTCCTTTCCTTTGTATAATGTCGTCATATCAGCATAACCTCGAAAACAGCATTCCATATCGCCGAATTCTGCTCGATTTTACCCGTCTTGAACGATTCGTCCAACACTGCAAGCCCTTCGACTATATCAAACAACCTTTTTGAAGAAAACGCTTTCGCCTGACGCTTAGCCATAACCATCGCATATTCTTTAACACCTAACGCATCCGCCAGTTCCGCGTTATTGACACCCGATATCGATGCATATAAAAGCCTGCGGAAATAATAATATAACGATACGAATAATTTTTGACCGTCCTGGGATACACCGAGAATGTCCGTAAACGCATCGTATGCTTTATCGTAATTCTTCGACGCGATGAATTCGACTATTTCGTACAATCTGTAATCGGTCTCTTTAACGCATATCGCGCGCACATCGTCAACGGAAATTTCTTTATGCCCCGCACAATACGCAACGAGTTTCTCTGTTTCGCCATTGATTCGCGTCATATCCGCCATACAATAATCGGTGACGGTTCCGATAGCATCGTCGGCGATCACAAGACCTTCCTTTGCGGCTTTATTCTTCATCCATGCCCTAATCAACGCCTCATCGCCCCTGGAACAATCTACGAACGTCACGCCTGCTTGCTTTTTTAATTGTTCGCTGGACGAAACATTACAGATGACAAGAACGGTACTGTCGCACGGATGCTCGAAATACTGTTTAAGTTTATTCAATTCCGACTGTAACGGATAAAACTCTTTCAGAAGAACAACCCGTTTTTCGCTCATAAACGGACAACTGAAAAGTGCCGAATTGAATCTGTCGAAATCTTCTTTAACGACTGAACTTTCAAATCTCGTAAGGTTTATTTCGGGCATTGTAACGCAACGCTCGCATATAAGCCTTGCGGCATTTTCGACGAAAAAGGCGTCGTCCCCGCAAGCGAGATATATAGGCTCAACCTTTTCGGCGAGACTCTTTTTAAGTTCACGAAATTTCATTTATACTTATTTTATCATTTATCATTATAAAAATCAACGATTTTCGATAAAATGTTCGGTTTAGCCTTAAAAACTCGACCATAACAACATACAGAAAACAATTATTATCGCCACACCTGCAGAAACACGCTTAACTTTAACGTCTGCATGGACAATATCCGAAGATATTATCAGCGCACAATAATATATCAACATAGCCAAAGTCGGAAAAATTGTTATCGACGCTCTTGCCCCTGCAAGAAAAGACGTAATATAATCTATCCCGGCCAGAAGATTATCGGCTAAAAACATACATATTCTAGGAGGAATGAATGTCGACAACACTAACCCTGCAAAGGCAAAGTAGAAACAATACGACACCGCCGGCACTATCAGTAAATTGGCAATCGCCGAAACAAGAGGAAAACCACCGAAATATTTTACGCTCAACGGTATAGCAACTGCCTCGGCAGCAATCAGCATTCCGATATTCCCGCTCAGTTTTTCGGATTTACCTCCGATCCTTGCGGAAATCGCAGGCGCAAGCGTCATAAGCGAAAGACATAAAGAAAACGATAAAATGTAACCGACGCCGAATAAATCGAACGGATCAACAGATAAAACGACTAAACTCGCAATCGCCAACGCGCTGAGCGAATCTTTCTTTTCGTATACAATACCTACGATTAAATACACCGAACAAATAATTGCAGCGCGTAAAGACGACGCCGAAAACCCGCACACCCAAGAATAGGTAACAATCGTACATATAGTCAATAAAGATTTCCACGCTCTATTTATCGGCAACGGTTTCAGCACAAATGAAAGAAAGGCGCATAACAACCCTACATGCATTCCCGAAACGGCAAACACATGCGCTATGCCGGTTGCACGATAAATATCGGTTTTATACTCCATAAAAGACGTATCGCCGCATATAAGCCCGAATGTTATATTCCGTGAATTTTCACTCATTGCCGAGCATTTATCGTTTACGAATGCACCGAAAAAATATCTGACGGTCTTTTTAATGCCTATCGTTTTTATTGCGGTTACGTTTCCCGCAATATTTGAAACTCTGTTATAAACATACGAAGAATATCTTCCGTCGAAAAGAATATCCGACGACGTAACGTCGCAATCGAATTCTATTATTTCGCAAATCGAAAATCTTTTATCCACACCGTAAATTGCTATGTTACCGGCAGGAATATCGTTATAAAAACATTCGGTTAAACGGACGTTATACTTGCCGTCATTATATGATATGTAATCGACCACGCCTTTAACCCTGTAATTCCCTTCCGAAACTGCGGACAACTCGACTTTTTTCGCCGAATCTGTCACCATTGTACCACCGATGAATACCATTGCCAGACCGATGACCGCCGTAACACATGCGACCAGCCGTTTCTCATGCGGGCAAAATATAATGTACGGAACAAAAACAGCCGTCAACACAATAACAGGAATAATCCTTGCCCACACGCCGAAACTCGGAAAGTAAGATGCGAAATAAATACCGATTATCTGTGAAAGCGCAATAACTACAAATGTCCTTATGTTGAATAACTTAAACTTCTTCATCACATCCGCTTAAATCCCGTAAATTTTACCTTTTTCCGCCAGAATGCACTTGTCGGTCTCTTTATTCATTTCTTCCGCGACAGAAAAAACGTCGTAGTCCGGGCACTGATGCGTTATAATCGTTTTTACGCCATATTTTTCAGCAAGATCCGCACATCTCTTAACACTCAGATGCGGCTTTTGCAAACTCCAGTCTTTTTCTAAAAAACCGCCGTCCAAAAGAGCGAGATCCGAACCGTCTATAAGTTTTTCAAGATTATCGCATTCATTGGAATCTCCGCCGTAAGCAAAATTACGTTTACCGTCGGTGACTTTAAATCCGAAACACGGCACGGGATGATTTACTTTATAGAACTTAAATGTCAAATCGCGGATTGTTACCTCATCACCGTCAGCGACCGAAATCAACTCAAAAGCCTTTATACTTTTTATCGCCTCGCACAACGGAGAGTCCGTGGCGGGGCAATAAATTTTTAACGGAAGATTAGCCTTCCCGGCAGCGGCAAATCTCAACAACGCATAACCGAGCACACCGGCGTCGCAACAATGATCGAAATGAAAATGCGAGAGAATCAGCGCATCTATCTTCCATATATCCGTATATTCCGAAAGCGCGGAAAAAGTTCCCGAACCAAGCTCGAAAACAACTGTTGCATTTGCGCTTGTCAATAAATAACCGCTTGTCGCTCCGCCTTCTTTCGGGTACGGACCGTCCTTTCCCAATATGCGTAAATTCATTAAATTCACCTCATTTTCATTTTAATAAAATACGATAAAAATGTCAATATTTCGCGCTTAAAATATTTGCTTTAAGCATTATTTTCTGTTATAATCCTTTTGCTTTATTTCCTGCGGTGTTCGCCACGAAAGTTTTATCGTATCCACAAATCAAAATAAGGGAGCGTAACCAATGGTCTATTCCGATACGGAAAACCCGCGGTCGTGTCTATTAGTGCAGACCATTTCGGTACGGGCAAAGGATTCGGAAAGCAACGCACCCACCTGCAATAAGCGGGTTGATTTTTCTTTCGAACGGCACATGCGGGAATTTTTGCGTATAAGCGAAATTTTATAGTTTTTTTGAACAAAACGTAATCAAAACATTTGCAAAAAGAAAATTTATATGATATTATATAAAAGCTTTGATAAACGGCCTCATGGTCAAGCGGTTAAGACGTCGCCCTCTCACGGCGAAAACAGCGGTTCGATTCCGCTTGGGGCTACCAAATAAAAACTGCGCGTTCGTAAAGAACTCGCAGTTTTTATTTTCCCTCAATATCAGTATAATCGGATATAATTAGAATATTTTTGTACAGATATAAATACCTGCGACGATATTACAAACTATCACCGCAATTAAAAACATAATTTCAGAAACACCGATTATTTTTGAGTCGGAAAATTCACATTTAACTGATTCCGATTAAATAATTAATGCATAAAATTCGTTTTCACACCGCATTGCAGAATATAATGTGTTTCATAAGGCTTAAAAACTGTGAAATCACGATATTACTTAAAATAATTTTTTCGTATTAAATTACATTTTTTATGAATATAATTGATTAAACAACATATTTTATACTTATCTGAGTTTCATTGTAAAATTATTTTGAAACAATGTAAAATTATAGTGAAATTCGTTGACTGTATCAAATAATCGTGATAAAATAAAAGTTGGTGTATAACTATATTAAATTTTCGGAACGGGCAGTCAGAATTCAACAAAGCAATCCAAATTCTTTCCGGAAAAACAAATGTGAAATTCTGATTGTTTGTTCCTGAGGGGAAAGGAACATATGAGTAAAGATGAAACGAGGCAAAAAATACTGAAAGGTGCACTGAAGTACTTCTCTTCGCGCGGTTATGACGGAACCACCGTCGCGGCTATTGCAAAATATGCGGGAATCAGAGCACCGTCGCTTTATAATCACTTTGAAAATAAGCAAGAAATTTTCTATGCGGTCCTCGCAGAAAGCGACAGACAAATCGGAATATACACGAGAGATATATACGCCGAAGTCGATCGTTCGGAGAATGGTGTTCCGATGATATTTTCACTCACAGAAGATCAACTCGCCGAAAAAGTCAAGAAGTTGTTCTTATTTGCTTTACATGATAAAACCGTCAGCAGAGTACGGAAAATGCTTACGATCGAACAGTTCAGAACGGAAAGACTCGCAAATACATACACCGAGAAATATATAGATAATATTATTAAATTGCATACGAAATTATTTAAACGATTCATTACCGCAGGCGAACTGAAAAACGAAGACCCCGCCGCACTGGCAACCATGTGTGTTTTACCGATAATAACATTAATCGGCGTGTGCGATCGTCAACCGGAAAGAGAAAAAGAATGTCTCAAAAAAACCGATGCGCATATCAGACTATTCTTCCGCACGTTCAGAGCCAGACGATATTGAAAACTAAAAACTCAAGCCTTAACGAATGTCGATTTCGTTAAGGCTTGCTTTATTTTGCGGTGTCGTGAGCAATATCCTTGCCTTTTCACTTTCATATTGATATAATATATATATATTTCGATTAAGGAAGAAATTATGGACATAAATCAGTACAAAACAATCGGGTCTATAAATAAAAAGCATTTGATTTCGCTTACAAATTATACTGCGGAAGAAATATATGAAATACTTAAAAGAGCAAAAGATATATTCGACAGATTAGCCGCAGGCGAAAAACAATATTCCCTTAAAAACAAGTACATATATCTCATAACTAAAAGCGGATTTTCGCGCTCGAGAATCGCCTTTGAAACGGCTGTTACAAAATTATCCGGTTCATATACGGTTTCATCGCTCCCCGGTGCAAAAATAGACGAAGTTCTTACAGATTCGTTATCTATGAAGGCAATCGCATATTACGGAGTCGATGCAATAGTCGTAAGAACCGAATTATCGACAGATGCAGAAGTTCTTGAAAAACATGTGAACCTGCCTATAATTAACGCAAATCCCCAAAGCGGACCGTTAGAGGCTTTATCCGCCCTTCTCACAGTTTGGGAAAGGAAAGGCAGACTCGGCGGTCTGAAAATCTCAATGATAGGTAACCCGACAATTTTTGCCGAGAGTTTTATTTACGCTTTCATCAAATGCGGCGCAGACGTAACGATTGTGTGTCCGAATGGCTATAACCCCGACGAAAGAACTCTTAATTATTGCGCACAATACGGAGACCTGACTATAACCAACGATTTATCCGACGGGATAAAAGATGCCGACTGCATTTATATATCCGACGACTATGCCGCGGCAAGTTTCACTCTTACAAACGACGTTTTGATAAATGCAAAGCCGTCTGTCATGGTTTTACATTCGTTACCTATACCGAAAGACTCCGCCGTCATAAGCGCAGATATTATAAATTCGCCCGCATTTGCCGGACTTACTTTGGCAGAAAATCTGCAAAAAGTCGAAATGGCAGTCCTTGATTTGCTCGTTGCGGAATAAATGTATTTTCAATCATCCTAGGCGCTTAAATTCTTTACGCAATTTATATACGATTTTCTTTTCAAGTCGTGAGATATAACTCTGTGAAATACCGAGAATATCCGCGACTTCTTTTTGTGTCAATTCATCTTCCCCCCGCAAGCCGAATCTCAAATCCATAATCTGTTTCTCTCGCGGCGACAATCTGTCAATTGCCTCCCGTAAAGTTCTCGTCTCGTCTGCATTTTCCATATCCTTGTAGACGACGTCGGTATCCGTTCCGAGCACATCGGAAAGCAACAGTTCGTTTCCTTCCCAATCGACGTTAAGCGGTTCGTCAAGAGAAATCTCCCCTTTTAGCCTGACCACTTTTCGCAAATACATAAGAATTTCATTCTCTATACAACGCGAGGCATAAGTCGCAAGTTTTATATTTTTATCTGCATTAAATGTATTTATCGCCTTAATCAATCCTATGGTTCCTACAGAAATCAGATCATCCAATTCAACGCCGGTATTATCGAATTTACGTGCTATGTATACGACAAGCCTCAGATTATGTTCGATAAGGTCCTGACGTACTTTCTCTTCGCCTCTGGCAAGCAAAGAAATTTTTTCTTGTTCTTCATCCGGCGTATACGGTATCGGCAAAGCGTCGGTGCCGGTCATATAATTTATGTAACCACCGTTTTTATAAAAGATTTTTTCAAATATCGCCTTGATTTTTTCAAACACTCTACGCCTCCTTAAACAAGTATGGGACTAAGCAATAAATCGAAATCGCCGGCCGTTTCAAATGCCATATCTGCGACACCCATAACTACGTTATTTATTATATTCGGACGAGTTCCCGTATATATCACGATTCTGTCGGGTTTATAAATTTTTATTTTAGTCTTACCTGCCACTGTCCTGATTTCCGTTTCACCAAGAGCATAATGCGTTAAATCGATACCGAAAAACGCTTTTTTATATGCCGACGGCGAGCAAATTACAATCGGACTGGCAGTCGGAGAATATACAAGTCGGTTGCCGCTGTCGATAAAACCGTGGAATAAAAAACTTTCCTCTCCGAATGTCAAAGAACATTCTGCCGAAAACTTAAATCCGATTTTTTTATCGTAAATCTTTTTTACGATTCTGCTTATCGATATGTATAAAACAAGACAACAAAAAGCGCAAAATCCAACAGGAAGTTTTGACTCTCCGAACGTAGTCAGGATATCGTATTTTATTCCTGTAAGAATGCAGATTGCCGCTACGCATCCGCCGAATGAAAAAGTATAAAAAATAAACAGATAATAACAAAAAATATACTCCTTAAAATTTTTGAATTTACCGCTTAAAGCTACAAGAATAAAGCCAAGCAATACTCTTGTACAAAATAACACCCCTTTTATCATTGAAACAAGCGGAACGGCAAGCGCGGCACCTGCCCCGATAAGCGCAGGTATCGCAAGCCATAAAAGTTTAGTGTTTAGTTTTAACGTCCTTCTTGCCGCAAGCAATAATAACGCATCGATAAAAAAATTATCCAAAAAAACATACTCGACGTAAACAACCATAACCAGATTATAAAACTTTTACACGCCTGTTTTTTGACGGGTTTAGTAAATAAATGCATTTTTTTGTCATTATAAAAGCCCTATCACCGCATATCGCAGTAATGCGGTTAAGTTTTTAATCCGGCGATATAGAACTGAGGCGGTTGCGAAAAATTTCGCAACCGCCTCAGTTCTATACCGTTTCGGCAAAGCCCAAACTGATTTTTAATGCCATGTCAACACGACGCATCACGTCGTCTCCAAGTAATCCGATCCGCTCTTTAAGTCTCCGCTTATCAAGCGTCCTGATTTGTTCAAGTAATACCACCGAATCTTTCGTAAGCCCGTAATCCGCCGCGCTTAATTCGATATGCGTCGGCAATCTTGCCTTACTCAATTTACTGGTAACTGCAGCGGCAATCACGGTAGGGCTATATTTATTACCCACGTCGTTCTGTACGACTAAAACGGGTCTTACTCCGCCCTGCTCGCTACCGACCACGGGCGAAAGATCGGCGTAATACAATTCGCCTCTTCTTATCATATCGGTCCTCCGAGTAAGCCCCTCTTTACATCTTATGTAAATTTTTAATTCGGGGTTATACTCTGAACCGATTATCGGCTTTTATATTCTATTTTATACAAGAAATTCTATAAGTTTTCTTTTAACTTCGGCACACTCTCCGCTCAATATGTCCCTGCCCTGCGATGAATTTGAAAAAATATACTTATAACTTATACCGTGTTCATCAAGAATAAATATATTATCCGCTATCTTAAGTCCTTCGTCAATATCGTGTGTAACATAAATAACGGTTTTCGGCGACTGTATAAGCATATTCAAAAACAACTCAACCGTTTTTATCCTCAAACCGAAATCAAGCGAATTCATCGGCTCGTCGAGCAATACGACAGGCGCATCCGATAAAAATGCCCTTGCCAGAGACACTCGTTTTTTTTGCCCCCCGGACAATTCGTCCGGTAGAGCGCCGCTTTTCCCTGTCAAACCGACATCCTGTAATACTTTTGATATTTTCTGTCGGCGATCGGTTTTCCCGACGGTTTTGTCGATTGTAAAATCAAGGTTTTCATTTACACTCATAAACGGAATCAATCTGTCCTCCTGAAAAACGCAGGCAACGTTTTCCGCTCCTTTTATCGCCCCGCTATAAGTCGTAAGTCCCGCTATACATTTCAGTAACGTCGACTTACCGATACCCGATTTCCCCATAACGACAGATATTTTATTTTCCGGAAAGATTACGCTTAAATTATCTAAAATCGTTTTACCGTCATATTTTTTAGTTAAATTTTCTAATTCGATATTCATAACGTATTCTCTTTATACCGTGAAAGATTCCGTACAATAGTAATTCAACGACAAAACTAAGCAATATAGCCACAACTGTCCATGCCATTATTTCTGCGGTTTCGATGTTGATGTTTGCGACCTTTAATTCGTTACCTATACTATTCGGGGTATATGCAAGAGCCTCCCCCGAAATTGTAAGTTTGACGTTAAACGACAACGTCGAAACCAACTGCGGAAACAATCTTATTACCGTATCCGGGAAATAATACCGAAAGAATGCCTTCGATTTCGGTACTCTGTAAACTTTAATCATTTCGGTCATCTGCTTGTCTCGCGATGACAGTACACCGAGAATCGATGCATACAGCATAGGAAACATAACGATAAACGATACCGCAATCGGCAATTTATCGGCTTTAAGCCACAGTACGCACAATAGCACGACAGACATTGTCGGTATGGCGCGAGCGATAACCGTTACGGGATAAAATATTTTTTCGACAATCCTGCTTATCGACGCAAATAACGCAAATGCAAAAGCCGTAACAAACGCAAACACGTAACTATAAATTGCTCTCGCTAAAGTACCGAATATATCGTTGACAAAACCGTCTTCACGCACGATATAGCCCAGCGATTTTGCGACATTAGGTATGGACGGAACTATCAATTCGCTGTCAAAGCCGATAGAAACTATATAATATACCAGAACAAGCAGGCATACAGACCCTAACGGGAAAACAGCCGACAACAGTCTCTTTTTCATCACTTAAAAAAGATAAAACGAGTCTGCAGGCGCAGTCATTCCATGCGCGGTAAGAAACAACGCTATATCGGTTTTCAGCGAACTTGCAGTTTCACATCCGATATTGCATCTGTCGATAACGGCATTGCTGAAATTCAAGCCCATAGTTGTATCTTTATATAACGTAGTTATAGACGTCTTCAGATTCTCGACGTTATTCTGAAGATATTCTTTGTTTTCTTTTAATTTTTCAACTAATGCTTTAACGTAATCGATATTTACATTTTCGCTGTTTACAAGCAATCCCGCCTGAGTAAATACCGCATTATCGTTTAAGTTTTTCCATTCCGATTGAATATCGAACACCACGGACGCTCCCGTTGCACCGGTAAACTTTGTAACCACCGGTTCGGCAAGCACTGCGTATTCGACGTTTCCGTTTTTCAGCCCCTGCATAATTTCCGCAGGCATGGAAGTCCGATAAACAACTTTACCGTCAACCGCGGTATCACCTTGCATAGCCTCAATGTTTTTTCCTTTTAACAATCTTAAAAACGCGACCTGAGGAGTTCCGCCACCGCTCGTAAGATAAACGACTTTACCTTTAAGATTATTCAAATCGTTGTTAATAGTTTCTTTGCCGACAATATAAATATTACCGAATACGTTTACTGCGGCAAGTTTATATTTTTCGTCGGTTGCATGGATTTTTGCCGCGGCGTTGACAGGCATTATCGCCATATCATAAGTACCGTTCGATAACCCCGCAATAAGAGTACTGACGACGTCGTTACCGGACGGAACTATCTGCATTTGCGTATTATACACATTATTATCGGTTTCATATGCAAAACCGTCGGATACGTTCATCGCCGATAACAACGGCGCACCGTCAACCACAGCCAGATTGTAAGTGTCGTTCGATTTTTCTTTTTTGCACGAAATAAACGCAAAAAGCGTTATTACGCTTAATACAAGAGCAATTACTTTTTTCATTTCTGTTTTATCTCCTTATAAATTGTAATTTTATACTTCGGCAGTCGTTACAGCCGATTTTACCGTTACGTTTTCAATGCGTCCGAGTTTGCCTGTTATAGCCGACACGGTTTCGTTGGTAGCCTTAACTATAACACTGATTACATAAACGTGATTGACATTATCGGGCACGCCCATTCTTCCGACGATATAGTCTCCGTAAGCAGATAAAACTTTATTTACCTGTTCGGATGCCGTTCTGTCTTTTTCGATGACAATGCCGATAACCGCTATGCGCATAATTTCACCTCCGAAAAAAATAACGCATACCCAAAAGAGTATGCGTAAAAATCATAATATTCGCCTTAGCCGTTCACCGAAAAATTCCGTGTGAAAGGAAATAGCCGATTTTACGCTTGCTCTCCGAACGAATCATCGATTCAGCGGTTATATTATATAGAAAAAATAAAATATTGTCAATCGAATTTATTTGCGGTTTATAGTAAAATGATGTATAATATTTAAGGAAATTTTTTTTGGAGGTCAACTATGCCTTTAGTAAATTCTAAAAAGATGTTTGACGCTGCCTATAAAGGCGGCTATGCCATCGGCGCATTTAACGTCAACAATATGGAAATCGTCCAGGGTATCACCGAGGCGTGTAAAGAAGAAAAAGCCCCCGTCATTCTGCAAGTAAGCAAGGGCGCAAGAGCGTATGCAAACCACACTTACCTTGTAAAGCTTGTCGAGGCTGCCGTTCACGAATGCCCCGAAGTACCCATCGTACTTCACCTCGATCACGGTCCCGACTTTGAAACATGCAAAGCCTGCATAGACGGCGGCTTTACGTCGGTAATGATCGACGGTTCTGCTCTTCCGTATGAAAAAAATATCGAAGTCACTAAAAAAGTTGTGGAATACGCGCATAAATACGGCGTAACCGTAGAAGGCGAACTCGGCACGCTTGCAGGTATCGAAGACGAAGTAAGCCACGCCGTAGGATCTTACACCAGACCCGAAGAAGTTCAGGATTTCGTTTCTCATACCGGTGTAGACAGTCTGGCGATAGCAATCGGTACGTCTCACGGCGCATATAAATTCAAGCCCGATCAGTGCACCAGAAACGAAAAAGGCATTCTTTGCCCGCCTCCGCTCAGATTCGATATTCTTGAAGAGGTTTCTAAGCGTCTGCCCAACTTCCCGATAGTCCTTCACGGCGCATCGTCCGTTCCTCAGGATTATGTCGCCATGATAAACGAATTCGGCGGCAAGATGCCCGATGCGGTGGGCGTGCCCGAAGATCAACTTCGCGAAGCCGCAAAACTCGCAGTATGCAAAATCAATATCGACTCCGATATTCGTCTCGCAATGACAGGTTCGATCAGAAAGTTCTTTGTCGAACACCCCGACAAGTTCGATCCGAGAGAATATCTCAAAGTCGCAAGGGCTAACGTTAAAGAACTCGTCAGACACAAAC
>OKXB01000626.1_pt1 | contig 42391 bp, 61 predicted proteins | sample 1601731 | NCBI WGS metagenome assembly OKXB01 (sample SAMN04414077, study PRJEB24778) | human gut metagenome | material: faecal | host: Homo sapiens
ATTTTTAATAAAAATATTAAAAGTTAATACATAATAAAAAACATTGTCTGAATAAAAGACAATGTTTTAAAATAGTAATATTATTATTTTTTATGCTATCAATTTGATTTCTTAGAAAATCTGATTTAATTAAAGAATCTGCTATAGAGTCAATATCAATTTATAAACTAGATATAAAAAATAAAAGCCCTTATAAAATAAGGGCTTATAAACATACATGGTCGGGAAAACAGGACTAGTTGGAAACACCCTTGCGATTTTACAAACCCTTATAAAATAAGGAATTGTACCCGTATAATTCTCTCTCATTAGTAATATTTATTATTCATTTTAGTTGTCATCTAGATGTGAAATCGAGGTGATAGTATGAATTGTAAATACTTAAGAAAAAAATCTAAAAAAGGACAATATTATTTCTATTGTTTGTTAAAAAAACAAAATGTATCTCTTACATGTTATCGAGAGTGTAATAGTAAAGAATATAAGATTTATAAACCTATTTATAAAGTAACAAAAACTCACTCTAAGAAAGAAAAAGACAGATTTAGTATATTTACACCTAATCTATCTAAATGTATCAAATGTGGCTCGATTTATGGACATATAGACAAACATGAATTATTTCCAGGAAGAAATAGATCCAATTCTATTAAATATGGTTTTGTAATACCTTTGTGTAGACAATGTCATAGAGATATTACTAATAACTACGAATACATAAACTATTGGAAAGTAAAAGCACAAACTTATTTTGAAAAGAATATAGGCACTAAAGAAGAGTTTGTAAAAAATTTTGGCATGGATTATATTTATATGTATAAAAAAAACAAGTAGGGAATTAACTCTACTTGTTTTCATATTCTTGATAATTCATTAATTTTACTTAATTTTTCATTTAAATTATTTATCGTGTCGTTTTGTGTCGAAATTTGTTTGTTTAAACTCTCAATCATACTAAGCTTACTTTCATATAATTTCTTGTAGTCAGTAACTGGTAGTATCTCTAACCACTCTCCATTATCAGCAATCCATTGTTCTTTATCTATTCTATGCCATATATAAGTTCCATCATTATAAGTTTCTAAATCATTATAAATGTCTTTATTTTGAGTGAAACCTAAAACACTACTATTTGTACTATGCCCTGTTCTAACTCTCAAATTATCGACTATTACTCTTATTTGAGGTGTGTTTTCATTTCTTTCTACTGGAGCAGTTACTTTTATTCTGTTTTCAGGGAATATATACTCATTAAAATCTTCATAATTTCTATCATAAAAATCTTTATTATAATCACTATATTTGAACCAATCAAAATGTAAATGATTTCCTGTTGAATATCCTGTACTTCCCATCATTCCTATTTTAGTATCCTTTGTTACTTTATCGCCTTTATTAATTACAGTATTTGCTAAATGATAATATAGTCCTACATGATCATCTAATTTAGGAAATCTTATATAACATATTATTGCACCTGTTGAATTGTCGTATCCCTCATATAATACTTCTCCATCGTCCAACGCATATATTGGTATTGATTTTCCGTTTGCTGAATAATCTACACCTTCATGAAATTCCCTATCACCTGTTATTGGGCTTATCCTATTTGAATAAGGACTAGATATGAATATATCATCAAGGGTATGAAATAATCTTTCTGCATTATACTTATTCATACTACCCTCTTCCTTCGTCAATGGGTGTAATATCATTTGATAATCCTAACAAGTTCTTTAATTTAATTAAATCTTGCACACCATAGTAAACTATACCTGATATAAATAAAACCTCTATACCAGCCATTAAATTAACTTTTATGCCGTTTATGTTAGCAACTACAATATCTGGGTTTAAATAACCTGTTAGATACATAAGTAATACACCTAAGACTATTCCTAAATATTTTACTAAGCCACTTAATAATTTTTCTTTTTTAAACTCTTGTTTTAGTTTAGCAAGTGTTACTCCTAATAACATATTTGCCAACATTACACTAATTAATCCTATTATTATTTTTAACATAATTATTTCTCCTTCAAAATCATTTCACAATGTTTTTTTGTTAAACTATTATAACCATTGCTCAAATACACATCACAAGCAGATGACCTTTCAGCTAATGGAATATTATCATTCCATATCACCGATTTTAGACTCATTTGTTGTGTTGTTTTTAATGTATCTTTTATTTCTTCGTTGTTATCTAAATATGATTGATAAAAACTAAATATCGCCCATAATATTCCAGCAAAAAAAGCTATAAGTATATATATTTCTTTATATTTTTTTAATTTTGTTATCATATTTTTTCCTCCTATTTAATTTATTTTTTTATTCTATTACTTCAATTGTAAGATATGAATTTTTTAAGTATTGTCTACTTACGTTGCCAGTGCTTGAATATATCCCAAGCGAAATAACATCGTTTTCTTCAACATCTAACAAAAACGGTGCTACTGTTATTAACTCTACACTTTTTGTTGTGTTTTTTTCTATCATAAACTCTATTGTTCTAGCAATTGAAGTATTTTTGTTTATTCTACATCCTACTTCATAATCATTAGAAGTATTATTATTTTGAAAATATCCTCTCAAAACACCACTGATTAAAACTTTAGAAACACAACTGCCAATTTTTACACTTCCATTTGATAATGTTAGTGTTTCTTCTGTTGAAGACAAAATACTATTTAAATTGACGTTGGTTGATCCAAACGCGGATATTGTTTCACCATCCAATGTATTATAAGCAGATAATATATTTCTACTTAAATTTTCTGCATTTAGCGGTGTTGTTTTATTTGGATAATTTGTAAATTTTTTCATATTATTTTGTTATTTAAATTAAATCTATGAGTTATAATTCCTCGACAAGCATGTATGTATATTGATTATCGCCTCTAAGTTTAACAGTTCCTGCTTGTGCAGAAGTTATAGTTGCATATATATTTTTATTATTAATACAAGTTCCAATTGTTTCATTTTTAAATTGTGTTGAATTTGCTTGATAACCACTTTCGGAAAACCAACTTGCTCCTGTTTCGCTTAAAATTCTAGGATATACATCAGCACTATAATTTTCTGCAATTCTAACACCTACCGTTGCTCTAAACCTTTTTACGTCATTTGATGCAACAACAGTCCCATCATTTAATAAACTAAACCCATCACCTAATTTTCTAAGAACTTTATTAAATGGTATTTTCAATTGTACCCATGCTCCAGTAAGAGTTACTTCTGTTGTTTCATTTAATATAACTAATATAGCACTTTTTAGTTTACTACCTTCTATTTCATTTTCAATATTAGTTTGCATTTGATTTAAATTTTCTTTAGTGATTGGTTTATCCATATTTGGATAATTTGTAAAATTGATTTTTTCCACATTTTCGGCATTTAATCTTGCTCTCTATTTTTTTGATTTTATTTTATAAAGCATTTAGCTGAACTTCTTTCCATGCTGTCCAACTGCCATTGATCAAAACTCTATTATACATTTTTCCGGTGTTAATATCAGTTGTAAGTTGACTACAATAAGCGCTTCCAAACTTTATCACTATTATTGTTCCATAAAAATAATTTGCATCTGTTGGTGGCTTATTAGCAGACATTTGACATTGACCTATAGAGGTTTCTTTATAATCGTTAAAATCTCCACTGAAGTTTATCACTGAAATTGTATTAGCATTTATATAATTACAACTATAAACATCGTTATTACTTGTTGTTTTTTCTGTTTTAGGTTGTAATTTTAAGTTTTCTGCATTTAGTGGTGTTGTCATATCTGGGTAATTTTTCAAACTCATAGACATGCACCTCTTAGAGAGCAAGTAATATTTTTATGCCTTGCCCCCTTTCTTATAAGAGGTACAATTATTAAATAACTGCACCTCCTTCCCTGTAAGTAAGTAAGTAAGTAAGTAATAAACTTACGTTTGTTATCATATTTTTTCCTCCTATTTTAATTTATTTCTTATTCAAAACTAGAATATCCCATTATCATCAGTGTTGCTTTGCATGCACCTGTATTTTGATACATTGCAGCCAAACTCGTAACTAATGAATTAGAAGTTTCTATTTTGAACATATTAAATGAATCTTCAGTATCTGAAGTTGTTATAAAATCTTTTACATTTATTGATTGTTTACTTGTATAACCTGAACTTGAACCGCTAAATCCACTCACTCCAAAAGCGTTAGGAACTTCTGAATAATTTATTTCACTATTATTAGTTACATAACGTGTTATATCCATTACAAAAGTACCACCTGAATAATTAGTTGCTCTATATAGTTTTAGATTTTTTGATGTACCAGTGTACTTTAATGTTGTACCATCTTTATATTTTGTTGGCATATGTTCTAATAATATAAATGCACTCATTATTTTAAAACCTTTTGGAATTGTAAATTGTAACTGTAATGAATCTTTTATCGTCGTTATTGAACCACTGCTAGTTTCTTCATATTGCGAATATCCCATAGGAAGTATCATATTACCACCTATAAAGCTTCTAGACATTATATTGCTCTCTACTATTATTGAAGAAAGTAAACCATATTCGCCTAAAACCTTAGCTCCATTAGACAATAAAATATTCCCAAATTTGTCAATTTTGATATTGTCAGTATCAAGTACAAATCTATTACCTTTTATTTCAATTAAATCTTTACTAATGTTTAACTGATTTACCACGTCATCTTTTCCACATTTGTTTTCAACTTTTAAATTTATTTCATTCGTAATACTAATTAAAGCATTTGTTTCATTTTTGGTTGTAAATGAAGAAGTAAACTCATTTTTTTCAATATATGTACATTCATAATTTAGATTAGTCCAATACTTCATAGTAATATAAGTATTAGTTTCAAAAGTTGGTACTAGCATTTCACCCAAATTGTAAGTTACTGGTTTTTCTAATACTTCGAGATTATTTTCTTTATCATAACCTAATCTTTGTATTATAGATACTTGATTATCTTCAAAAATCAGCTCATCATAAACATGATCACCCATTGTTGTCGTTAATGTTTGCAACGGGAATGGTGAATTAATATATATAAATTTTATATTGTCTAACTTTGTTTCTTCCGTCCATACATTATCAACACATCTATAAAATTTACCACTAATTCCACCGACATTATACAATTCAGTTTGGTTGTTGGCTGTTGGAAGTGATGGACTATAAACAACTTTTTCGTTTGATATTATTAATGTGTAAAAGTTTAATACGCCCGGATAAGTATAATCAGATGGATATGCCATGTCTGGATACAACGTTTGTAAATTGAAGTTTTTAATTGATAATTTATTTATTGCACCCGTACTGTCAGGTGTTTTTAGCAATTCTATGCTTGACGTTTCTTGCTTTGTCTTAATGTAATCTGTTAAATTTTTAATCGAATTAACACTTTCAGTTATAGATTGGCTAGTAATTTTTAATTCAGAAACATCACTACCAAGTTCAGCGGTTTCCTCATTTAGCGAATTTATCATAGATGTATGTTCAGTAACTGTAACATCAAACTCGTCTTGTTTTTCTTTTATTATTGTTACTTGACCCTTAACTACCGTTAATTCTTCATTTACTTTGTTAGCTACTGTATCATCAGTATATTTTGTTGCTATTATGAAATCATCCTCTTCATACGTTTCATCCTTTGTTTTAGATATTTGACACACATATAATTCTTTGTCATTTAACCATAAATCTCCATTATCGTAAGGAGGTATGGGGCGAATTACAAATACTCTTCTTTTATTATCTGCAGTATCTTTTGCAGCATTAGCAAGTGCTAAAGCATCGGTTAAATCTTTATCAATCATATGTTTCCAAGAATAAAGACCATTGTTTTGTTGAAACATGTATACATATCCCGTATCTTTATCGTAATATAGGTCGCCTAGGTGTTGAGAATATTCGCTTTCTTCCCACTCACTTGTAGGAAGATTAGAAAAGGAAGGTTCACCACTATAATAATAAGTAGTTACCTTCCCATCTAATTGTTTTTGAAGCTCTTTAATATTGCTAGTCGTTTTATTAACAAATTTGTCCAGTTCTTGATTAATTTTAGTTAAACCAGTTTCGCTTTGCTCCACTGCTTTTTTTATACTTGAAAAGTCATACTTTCTTTCTAAATCTTGGGGTGTTCTTACGCCATTTCTATCTTGCTTCAAATTATCACCTCCTTCTTACCATGAAATATTTCCATAAGAATCTACTTCAAATCCCAATTGTTTTAAGATTTCTACTTCTTCCTCATAAGAAATATCTTTATTATTATTCAAATATTCAATAATTTCATTGTTATACTCATCGTAACTAGGGTATTCTAGTTTAGCTAACATTACTCTTTGTTCAAAATTTAAATCGGTTGAATTTATATAATCAAATACCTTTTGTTTACGACTATTAGCAATAGTTTTACCATTAGAATCTTTGTCTGATTTTATTTCTTCTAAATCTTTACTATATTTTTTGTAAGTAACTATATCACCTGTTATCACTTTAACAACCTGATATTTTTCGGGATTATTATATGCAAAATCTATTTCTTCTTTATTTATATAATATTCACTGACAAAACCACCATCATTTACATATTCGTTAATCTTATTATATTCATTTGACATTTCAATACCTAAAACCTTTTTTCTTGCTTTGTTATATGAATAATTAACTATTTTATTAATAATACTAGCTTTGCCTTCATCACTCATTGTTTCATACGTTTTATTGTCAAGTAAATTTTCAATACTTTCTTCAACTATATTACCAGCGATTCTTTGGAAATCCGATTTTTCTTGAGATGATAAAATTACTTTTTCACCTTTTGAATTTATATATGAAGGTGCTACTCTAGGCATTATGGTTTTATCACCTGTTATTTTATACAATCTATAAATCTCTTCTGCTGATTTACTTATATTTTCAGTATTAACATTTGCCGGATTCAAAAATACATTAAATATATTATTCTTTCCACCATATTTTTGTATATTTCTACCTAATGTATCAACGCTAGGAGCAAGTGTTTGACTGATAAATGGTATTTTAGATATTGTTTTATTTATTGCCGTTTTAATTGGAGCATCTTTTTCATACGTTTGTCTTTGCGTTTCATCAACCATATCAGCTATTTGCTTAACAAATGTTGGTACTGCCCTCGATGGTAATTCATATACTTGCTGTAATAAATTTTCAACAGCTCCTCCATTTCCATTTAATACTTCATTAATACTTTGTAAAAATGATTGTTCCATCAATACAGAAGTTGCTGTATCTAAATTTCCTACAATTGCCTCATACAACTTCGTTTTGTCACTTTTATTAGCAATATTGGTCATTATTGACAACGGAGCCGCTATTGGTTGGGCCCAATCATATGTAAAAGATTTATTTCCAATTTTTATTGAATAAGAACTTATACCAAGTGTATTTTTCAAAAAATTTGCGGTATCCTTATCATCATCACTCGATCCTGTTGCTATTCCTGCTTTAGCAAGAGCATAGGCAATTACATATAACATACTACCAACAGTTGCCTTACCTAATGTTTGTACAAACTGATGTTGCTGTTGAGCCGTCATTGTATCAGTTGATATATTGTTTTTTAGTTTGATTCCTTGATTTATTGTCGATATTAGACCAACTGGCGAATAATCAACAATAGCTTTTGTTAAATTAGCTGGCGTTTTAGCAAATGGTATCAATATATCTCCAAGACCATAACCTTTAAAGTTTAATCTATTAAGCATCTTTCTCACGTCTAATACAAATTTCGTGTAGTTGTTATTATCGTTCCAAGTTCTTTGAAGTGATTCAGTTGTTGCTATATCTATCATTTCTTGAGTAATTTCGGTTGCATTATTTAATTTTAGTTGGTTTGATATTGAGTTTTCAAATATCGCTTGGCTAAATATTCTATCTCCTGCATCCATTACATAATTTAACATCGATTCAGTTCTATTAAGTGTTCTACCAATTGCATTTTTTTCGCTAAATGAATTTCCTTCTCCAATTTCAAATCTATTGCCATCCATATTTTTGGTGTTTATTCCCAGTTTATAATCATTAGTTGCTTGATATGCACCATCTTTCATACCTTTAAGCATTGCTTTTATATCGTAAGTTCCTATTGTTCTAACTCCAGTTTGTTTTTGAATTACTTTATCTGCATAGTTAGAAACAACATCACTAAAGTAATTTACAGGCATAATCAAAGCATTACCCACAACGTTTCTTACTTGTGTTTTAGGATTAAATAACATCGACATTCTCATCCATGCTTTTATCTTGTTCCCAGCATTACTTGGAAGTTTATCTGTCATGAGTTTTTGAATTTTGGCAAGTTCTACTCGTTTTTCGTAACCATCCTCCATGTTTTGAACTTTTTTCATTGTGTTCATAATAAATTCTACATCGCCAGGTGTCAAATCAAAATCCTTCATATTTTTATTGATCCAATCTTGTGATTTGTTTTTAACTATTTGGTTATATGCATCAGTTAATTCACTTTGAGCATATTTAACCATACCCTCTGGGGTTAACCTTGACATAATGTTAAATGCTTGAACAGTTTGTCCTGCTTTAGTACCAATATCTCTCATCTTTTTAGCAATTTCTATCATATTATCATAATCTTTGTTATCAGAGTACTGTTTTAATAGTATCCATCCTTCTGCCACGTCTGTTGCTGTTGCCGATTTACTATCTTGGGTTACCCATCTTATAGTTTCATTAGAACCATTTTGTTGCAATTTTTTTAATGCTTCATCCATGCTTTCTTCGTTTGTTATATTTTTGTAATATTTAACATTTTCTTCATTGGATAGAAGTGTTCTTGCTGTTTCAGGTAACATTTGAGATTTTTCAGTAACGTTTTTGTATAATTTAGATGTTTTATCACCTTTTTCGTACTTTTTATTAGTTAATTGTGGGGTAGTATTAGCATCTTCTAATCTCAAATTTGCTATTTCTACTGGATTCATCACCTTATTATTTTTGAAAGGAGCTATTTCATTAGTGATATCTTCATTTTTGACTTTTTGACTCATTTCTAGCTGTTTAGATAAATTATTTACTTGTTTAGTCAAATTACTTATGTCTTCTTTAGTTGGTAACATTTTCAATTTAATATCTTCACCATAAGTTAAGTTAGAATTTCTAGGAGCTATTTCATTTTGATTAGATAAAGTTCTACCTTTATTATCAGTATCACTAATAGAATATTTAGTATCATTAACTAAATAATTACTAACATCTAATGTCTTCTTACCCTTTAGCGGTATTTTCACATCGGCATTATCACTAAATATGTCATCTAATATTAACTTTTCGGCCGGTATCTTAAACTCTAATTTAGTTTGACCTCTACCTTCACTTTGGGTAGCATTTTTCGATGTACTAAAATAAACATAATCCTCGTTAGCAATCATTTTTCCACTTTGTCTTATTTTATCAGCATTTTCATCAGAAGTTTGATGATACACAGTTACATAACCATTATCATCTACTTCTGCACCAACACTTTTTACTTCATCAATAAAATCTTGTGCATCTAGCAAAGCATCTCCAGACACTCTTTGGTCCAAAGAAAAAGAACTATTATCTAGCTCTTTTTGTTTTTTTCTATTTCCTCTAAATATTCTTTCGGCATCGGATCCCTCCAATATCTCGTTCGACTTCTTATTAATAAAATCACCATTAATATCAACAATGGAATCAGTATCAATATTATTGTCATAAACACTCTTCTCCTTACCAAACTTATTATATAATAATTCTGGTATACTGTCCATCCTAGAATGAACTGCCTCGGGAATTTTGTTATTTCGCTGTTCATAACTCATTTCTAATCTCTTTTCAGTTTCACGTGATTCGATTTCACCCTTACTTCTTTTATATGCCTCTTCACCTAATAAACCGGTTGATCCATTTTTAAATCCTTCATATTGTTGTATTTTGTGTTGCACTTCATGCATTAAAACTTGCTTAATCGCCTTGTCAGGATTTTTCGTATCTAGCAATTTATTATTAAGTTCTATATTCTTTTTCTTGGCATCATATTGACCTCCAACCATATATCCATTATAATTTTTTAAATCAGCAAAAGAAACTTTTGTGTTTTTAAGGTTTTCATATGCTATAAACAAATCTTTGTGATTTAAAATATCTGACAATAGATATTCGTGATTTTTTTTTACATTATTTATCGTGACACCATCTAAAATTGAATCTGATATTTCAAATTTCCACTTTCCATATTGTTTAAACCATCCAGTTGCTTTAAATATTTCATCATTGCTTTTACCACTTTTTGCCATCGATTTGGCCTTTTCAAGATTTGTTAACAAAAATTGATTTTTTGAATTAATATTTGTAGCATTTAAAGCACCTTTTTCTCCAATCATAGAATATTGAATACCATCGTTAACTTGTACATTACTTTGTCTATATGCCTCTTCAAATTTATATTTAACCTGTTCTAGTTGTCTTTTTTCTTTAGATCCTGCTGTAGCTAAATTATAAACGTGTTTGATATAGTCATATACTTGCTTAAATATAGTGGGGCTTTCAACAGATAAATTTCGAACAAAATCAGTATCAGTAAATAGATAATCTCCTACTAAATCTGCAGTTACCTCTGTTTCTATATTAGCATTTACGCCTCTATATAAATTGCTTAATTCTTTATATCTTGTGTTGTATTCACCTTTTGTTTTAGCATAGTTTTTAATATACTCTTGAAAATTCGTGTATTCTTTAGTTCCCTCTAACAAATGAGTTGTTTCATGACCTACAATAGTATTAATTGCTTTATCGCTATCCAAATTAACAAGGACTTTTTGCTTTCCATCTTGCATAGTGCGAACTAATCCGTTAACATTCTTACCTTCTATATCATATCCTAGTTGTTTTAACTGCTCATTATTGATAACACCATAACTAACACCTCTATCTTCTGCTATTTTAGATATAGTTTCAAAAGTTTCATGAGATTTATTAGTGTTATTAGCAATTTTTTTAAAATCTTCTGCTAAGTTTTTTTTAATCTCACTATCTGTTTTCTTTGCCTCGTATGTAAATTTTTCACTTTTTCTTGCCAATTCTGCATAACTTTCTTGTAAATAAATATCTTGTCGCAATTTGTTTTTTAAATCATTAGCTCTATCAATTCGTAATTGGTTAAGTTTTTCTTCTATTTGAGTTTTTTCTTGTTCATTGGCGATATTTCTCAGTCTTTGCTCTAGCTCTTTAATTTGAACCGTTTTTTCTTGTGTGAGCGTGTTTTCTATTGTATCTATATCAATGTAACCTTTTTGCAAATCCTCTTTAACTCTATTTTCTATTGTTTTTATTTCACTGTTCTTTAATTTCAAAGTAGTAAAATCTATTTCACCATTATCTAATTTTTCTTGCACTTGATTCTTAATACCTGCCTTTTCAGCATCTGTTAAAGTTCCAAATGTTTTTTCTTGTTCTTTAATAATTTTATTTACTTCACTATCCACTGCCGCTTTCTTTTGAGCTTCCACAGTTCTTTTATTTACTTCATCGTTCATTACAGATTGTTCATTAGCCGTTAATCCTGTTTCTGCGTTTCTTCCAGTTCTTTTTTCGTACCTATATGCATCCGTATTACTTTGAAATCCCATAATTCCAGAAGTTAAAGCCCCCAATGAACCAGCATATAGATTTTCCTTGTTGAAAAGTTGAGATCCCAATTGTTTTAAACCTTTGTCAACATCATCTTTCATAGTATTCCAAAAATCTGCTCCATTGTCTTGTTGTAATACTGTATTTTTAATTATGGGTTCCAAAAACTCTTGTAAATACTCTTCTGTAAATTCACCGGCAGCATCATTTACAGTTCTGAAAACAAAATTCTTAAATGCTGAATTGGTAACAACTTGATTCATTATATTATCGGTTAATGTTTTACCATAAACATTTTTACCGCCAATATTGTATGATGGTAATATTTTATTTAACATCATTTCTAAGCTACCTGATATTACTCCATATGCTGTTGCTTGTTTTTCCGTTGCTCCTTCTTGTCTAGCTTGATTGTATGCACTTCCACCATAGTTGGCAAATCCCATTGCTAAAGCTCCTGTAGAATTTCCCACCATCATCTGAGGCAACATTCTTGTTACACTGCCTAGAATATCAAGTCCTACTCCACCCGCTCCAGTTGTTTCTTGTCTTGCCTTTTGTGCTAACATTTCTTCATACGTTAATGTTGTTTCTTCATCTGTAGGTGTTTGTCCTAATATTTTTTTTACTGTACTTTCAATACCTTTTCTTGATGTAACAGCATTTCCTAAAATGGTATCTGAAACTTTATCTACTGAACCAGAAAATCCTTTATATGTTTTATTATCTAACGAAACAGTTTCTATTGCTTTTATTGTATCATTATATTCTTTCAATAAAGAATCGTACTTATCATCTTTAGCATATTTGTTTTTTCTATCTGAATCTACAAACAATTTCTTGGCTACATTTCCAATGTTAGAAATAATATTTTTATCTTTATCCCACCAATAATCATCATTTTTCTTACGTTCATAATTAACTAGTTGTGATTGAAGGGATTTTCGTTTTTCCTGTAATGCATTTAAATCAGTTGAAACATTATTGCTAACGTTATTAGTATTTGAATTGGTCCTAATCGGAGCAATATCTCCGTAATCTATACCACCAGTGGTTGATATTTCGTCTCTTAAAATATTTATTTTTCCTATTGATTTATTTATATTTGAAACATCACTTCTTTCTATTTCCAATTCTTTTCTTTTCCTTTTAATTCTATCAATAGATGACATTTAATCACCTCCTATCCAAGGCCTAAAAATTTTAACGCTTTTGTTATTTGAGCATCACTGAAATCGGATCTTGCTAACATATCTTCTGCTATTCTTTGTTTTTGAATTTTAGGCATTGCTGCACTAGTCATTAATCTAATGTTTCGTAATGTGTTATCATATGTTTTTTGATCTACACCTGATTTAGATTTAGTAGAGTTTGATACTTTAGAACTGCTTGTAGGTTTTACAGAAGAACCACCCGTTTTAACTATTGCTTTATTAGAACTTTTTGTAACTCCTGCACTGTCACCAGAACCACCATCAATTTTTTGTTTTGCTAAATTATATTCTGCTTGCCATTGTGCTTGTGATTGATTGTGTTGTCTAATTTCTTCTTGTAATTGTCTATTTTTCAATGCTAAATCTTCATTATATTGTCTTACTTGTTCTGCCATGGCATTCTCTGTATTCATTTGTTTTAATACATCTTGATAACGATTATAATATTCAGAATCAATACTACGATTTTGTGATATTTTATCCAATACTAATTGATTTTTATACTGAAACCCTTGCAAACTTAATTCCAATTGAGTTTGTAATGTTTTATAAGCAATTTCAGCTAATTTACTATTGTTTTGTAATTGAGCATCTTTAATTGCATTGTCATAATTTAATACTGCTTTGTTATAACTTTCTCTCGCTGTTGCTACTCTGTTTTGATATGTGTTATACATACTTACTTGTGATGATTCACTATAACCTGTGTTATTTAATCCTTGTGCTGCTTGTTGTTCTGCATTTGCTCCATATTGATTAGATTGCTTTTGCCAATCTACATAAGCTCCTGCTTGTTCTTTTGTATAATCTTTTTGAGCTTGGTCTTTTTGTTGATTTACTTGTTCTATAGCAAAATCAGTATTAGCTTGTTGTATTTCTTGTTGCTTATTTGCCCAATCTTTAGCAGCGTTTATTTGGTCTTGATAATATTTATCAGATTGGTTAATCATATTATCGTATGTGTTTCCGTTTTCTGCTAAAGCAGTTTGTTTATCTAATTCTACTTGTTTAAATTTAGGATCTTCATAATTTATATCGTAATTCATTTTAACCTCCTATCTTTTCACGTATGAACCTACATACGCTTCTAGAGTACTTGAATAAAGTCCAAATGGTTTATTCGAGCTAAATTTTACTTGTATTGACTTCCACTTTTTCTTTTTAATTCTTGATACTACATATCCTTTAACATTTGTATATGTATTAATATCTGTAAAATCATTATTATCTGTTTTAACCGATACTTTAACTTCTGCTCCTGTCATATCAATAACGCATCCTCTTTTGTTAGTTGTTTTTTGATATTGAGGATACTTAAATTCATCTTCAGGTGTTGTCCAATAAGAATTTACTCCTCTTGTGTCTAAAGTATTAGTTAATTTATAAATACCTTCTGATGTTCCTAAATAAAGAACACCATCTTTAACTTGAGTACAAGTTATATTTTTAGATAGTTCCCAATAGAACCATTCATATTCATTGTGATTTTCATTAGTAAACATTGCTCTTGAATCAGCCAAATATATTTTGTTATCTATAATTACTAATAAATAACCTTCCCACTCTTCTAATATCATATCTTTATAGTTAGATTCATTTAATAGCTTATTATCTATCAATGAACTTCTATGTGCTACTACTTGTTCTGTTGTAACGTCTCCATTAATAGCTTCCATACCTCTTTCGCTAAAGAAAGCTATATCATCATTAAAGTTGATTCCTGTTGCTACACAACCTGTTGAAATACTTGAATGTGTACTAGGATATATTTTCCCATACTCACCATCTATTACAGGATTATGATAGAATACTGTTGTATTAGCTTGTGATGGTTCTTTAAATACCCACAAAGCATTATTACCAGCTACCATACTTTTTACAGGAGATAAATCTAATCCTTCATTGTAATAATCTAAATCACTACAATAACTTGGATTATTTAAACTGGAGTGCCATATGGTATTTGGATAGTCTTGGTTTCCACTAAAAAACACTCTGTTGTCAAATACTTGTAATAGAGTGCATTTGTTAATTCTATCTGCATATCCCGTTACTGTCTTTTTATATGTTATTTCTACATTATCTCTTCCATCGGTTAAAGGTGGACTTGGTGCAATCGTAAAAGAAATTTTACCTATTTTCGGTGTATAATCAAAATCAGTTCCATAAACCATTGCATTGCCATCAACTTTAACTATAGGACATTCTCCATCTATATTTTGTGCATCTAAAAAATAATCTTTGCTTTCTCCATCACCCAAGAAAGTATTTTTGCGATATGCACTTAACATATTTACATCTTCATAAACAGAACCACCACCACTAGGTTTGCGTCCTATTGAAGTTGTTGGGATGTATCCTATTACTTGACTGCATTTTGAACCATCATATCTTAAATAATTAATACCATCTTTGATATAGAATATATTGTTATATATGAAAGCACTACTTCTTGCAGGTTTCATACCATTAAATATTTCAGTCTTAACATTATCTAATACTTTGTATAATTTTGTTCCACAATGTACTAACATCATCTCATTATTGCCCACTTTATAAAAAAACAACCCATAAACAGTGTTGTCATACGTTGCAACTAATTCCATGTCTGGGCGTGTTTCTATGCATTTTCCCAAGTTGTTTTTATAATCTTTCCACATATTTATTGAATTGGGACTGCGAACTAACGAAACTTCTTTATTACTAAAGTCTACACCTCTAAAATTTGCATAATTACGTGTAATTAAACTTCCACTTACCATTCGATACCACCTTCAATATATATAGAACCCATATTATATCTTGAATCTAATCTTTGTAGCATAGTTTCATATCTTTGAGAGTAAATTGCACCATAATTACTTGATACATCGCTTTTTAATAAATCTGCTGCTACTCCATAAGGCATAATTTCTAAAGCATCATCACTTAATTCAAAAGTGTATTCATCATCTTTGGTTGTATCTGTTATTGCTATAGGATACTTAAAGTATTCTACTTCCATTGTTCCATCTTCTAAACATTTAACAATAGTTCCATTCGCTTTTAATTCGTATTCAACACCCCTTATAACATCTAATTGATATATTTCATTACTATCAGTTCCTTTTATATCATTAAAGTTGTATGCATTTTTTACACTTGTATCTACTTCTATTTCTTTATAAGCAGGTATCTTTTTCATGCGAGCTAATTCATTTTGTACTTGATTAATAACTGAATTTAATTTTGCTTCTATATCTGGATCATCAGTTATTTTTGTTTTACTTGTACTAATTTCTTCGATTAATTGTAATACTTTCTTTTTCATTTCAAGTAGTGTCATAGTTACACCTCCTATTTAAGTATTTTGTATTGTTCTATTGCTTCATCTACCTTGCACATTCTAAATTCAGGCAATGTATAACCTGTCCCTTCCACATACACAAGTAATTGACCTTTTTCTATTTCAACTTCTAAATGAGAAGTTTCTTTTACTTTCTTATCTTTAGTAGTTGTGTATTCTCTTTCAATGTTAGTAACAAGATAATTATTTTTGATTTCTTGCCTTACCTTAAAATCATATCCTTCATCTATATCGTGATCTTCACATAAGAATATATCTTCTCCATCATAAATAAACCCACCATAAAAACCTACGTTAGGCACTATTACATACTTATCTAGTTTTTCGATTTTTTTCATCTTATCCTCCTATTCATTGTTACAGGAGTTGCACCTGTCATACTCTTACAATGATAAAAAAGAGAGCATATAGCCCTCTTAAATTACATTACTACTACAGCTTTTACAGTTGTTGCTTCAGGAATTAATAATACTGTTCCATCGTTATTAGCATATTTTGCTGATTCTAAACGAATCACAGCAGTATCACCAGCAGCAAGACTTAATGATAAGTCAGAACTTGCGGCAGCATAACTTCCTTTAGTAGGAGCTTTTACTGTGATTGTTTTAGCAGCAGTATCGCTATTTGTTACTAGAATGACAGTTAGTTCATCTGTACTTTTTAATTTTAATTCAAATCCATCATTAGCAGCAGCAGCAGTTTCATATGCTACTTTAGTAATAGCATTATATCCAGCTTTAACTGGAGTCATTGTTTTCTTAGCCATTAATCATCAGTCCTTTCTCTTAGTGTACTTTAATTACATATAATTCTTTTGGTCTAACAACTTTACCACCATATACATGTAATCCTTTGATAATATCAGCAAAACCTTTCTCTTTGCGGCAAGTTTCTACTTTATCAATTTGTCCTGCAAAAGCGATAGCTTTCTTAGTTCTAACCATTTCGTAGTCATCAGTACCATCATTATATAGGTTATTACTCATTCTTAGATATGTATTAGCATATTTACCTAAAGCACCACGTTTAACAAATTCAACGTTTTCAGTAAATAGATTAGCTAATTCAGTTCTTAATCCCACGATATGTTCAGGATTAAGGTCAGCAGCCAATTCAGTTTTTTGTGATACGTTATTTTTGTATAACTTTGTATGAGCAGTATTGATAGTAGTTAACATACTTGTTTCTGCACTAATATCAATTGAAGTACTCATCATATCACTATTAGCATCCTTAGCAAGTTTTCCAACAAATGCATCAGCACTTTCAGCAAGAGCAGCTTTAGCTTCATCAAATTGAGTTTCTAAGTATCCTTTAATTGATTGTGCTTTATCTACATCATCTACCTCAAATGCAAAAGCATCACTTTCAGTAATATCTAAGTATTGAGAATTATCTCCTAAACTTTCGATATTTAAATCTTGACCTGGAATATATTTTTGTACTGTAGGTCTAACAGCACCAACTATTTTTAATCTGTTGCCTAATTTTAGTTCACCCTCGTATTTATAATCACACCAGTTTGCTAAAATTAAGTCTTTTCTTAGTTCGGTTTGGCAGTATTTACTCCAAAACATTGGCTTAAAATTTGCAGCCATTAATCATCAGTCCTTTCTTTTTACCATTTTGACATTGATTCACGTACTCTTTTGAAAATAATAGGATCATCTAAATCTTTTTCGGTTAACTTATCCACATCTTCTGGACTATAGTAAGTTTTTTCTTCTTGAGTATTACCATTTTTCATACTTCCCATTTTCTCATGAGTAGGTTTATCTAATGTTTTTGTGTATAGTTCGTACACTTTTTTTATAGGTGTATTAGAATTGAATTGACTTGCAAAGTTTTTAAATTCTTTGCCATTATATACTTCTTCTTTTACTCCTATACTTGCTAATTCCTTATTACGTTCTGCATTTTGTCTATACTCTGCTAAACGTTTGAATGTAGCTTTTTCTCTAGGTGTCATATTATTAACACCAATTTCAGCTAAGCGATCCACTTCTTCTATCACTTCATCAAATCCTGATGAAATAATATCCTCTGCTTCTGCTTTAGCAAGAACTTCCATATCTCTTTCGTTATATGTAGGTTCACTAGATATTTGAATACCTTTCTTGGCATAGAAATCACTTAATTGATTAGTTGCTTCTTCAATAGAATTAACTCCTAATCCTGATTTAAGTACACTTTCTACTCTTCCATATTTAGAATCATATTCTTTACGTATTTTTGCTTCTCTACGAGCTATTTTTTTTGCTAATACTTCATCTAATTTCTTATTGAAATCTTCTTCTGTATATAGCTTTTCAGGTTCTTTAACTTCCTCAACTGTTTTTTCAATCGTTGGTTCAATTTCTAAACCTTCTGTTTCTTCTGTAGTTTCTTCTACATTTTCAGTATTTTCCAATACTAGGTTTTCTTTTTCTTCAAACATAATTTTCCTCCTATTTTTGTTGTGGTTTGCTTCCACTTATTCCATGTGAGTTTTTGATAAGGTCTGCAATGCTTAGACCATAAAAAAGCACCTATTTAACAGGTACTTCTTCTTCCTTATTCAGTTGATTTGTCGCATCAATCATTTGACTTGCTTGACTATCTGGATCACCCATTAAAAACTGCATAGCATTTTCTTGCATAATTTGAGCTTGAGCGTTCATTTGAGCAATCTTTTGTTGTTCCATCTCTGCCCTTGTAATAACCTCTAATATGCGTTGTTTAGGCATGTTTGCATCATCATCTAAACAATCTAAATACAACTTTAATTCAGGCAATCTTTGTACACTAAAAAAGCCATTCGTTAGCAAATTTTCTATACTCATTTCTTGAGCGTATTTATCAAATGCGCCTTTTGGAGTTATATCAACTTTAACTACTGCTTGTAGTTCTTCTAACGATACTTTAGGTATTTTTACTATTTGAGATATCTTTTCGCCAGTTTGTGGGTCTTCTATCTCATCTTCTAATTCTATACTATCATTATAAACAGTAATCATATCTAACCAAATTCTAGCTAAATCTTCGCAAAATGCTTTAGTGTACTGTAAATGTTCAGTTAATGGCTGTTGAGCGGCTTGTTGCACTGCTAAAATTGCTCTACCGCTTGCACTTTCAGGATTAATTTGCCCTGTTGCAATTTCACCTGCTCCAGCAAGTTCTCTGGTACTTTGAATTAATTCTTCTTGTAATGCTTTAACATCAGGCGACATTTGAGCAGGATTTACATAAGCAAATATTTTCGAAACATCATCTACTGATACTCCACCATTTGTTTTTATTGTTCCTCCTACTTCATCTAAAGCACTTGGATTAACTATTTTGGCCATGTTAGCAATCTTTTGTGGGAACGCTGTGTTTTTTACAGTTAATGCCCTACGCATAGCTGTTTTGTTTGTTTCTAATTGGTTTGGTATTAAGTATCTTACTTCACCCTCACCACGAGCAGAACCTTTCTTTTCTTCCCATAGCAAATGCGCGACTGGATAATATGTTAATCCTGTATCAGTTTCTTTTTTTATATCTACATACCTTGTACCTTGAGCAAAATAAACTTTGCCATCTTTCTTGTACATTTTAGTAACAAGAGTACACATATTGTCTTTTTCATACTTAGCTGCCTCACCGGCTTCTTCTATGTTTTCTAAATCACCCATTATATAATTTATCTTTTCGGAACTAACACCATTGTTTTCAGCAATTTCTTTGACTTCTGATACAGGTTTTCTTTGTTTTATTAATATGTATGGTTGGTTTTGCATATCGGAATCGTTTTCATTGCCAAAATATATGTCGTTTTTATTTATTACTTCATTTATTGGTTGCTGCTTTTCATCATCGTATCTTACATACATAACACCTTCGTCATTAATAGCAGCATCTTTAACTATTAATCTTAATTTAAGATCCATGTAATCATGTTCCCATATGCGTGCAGCTTTTTTGTTAAGTAATTTACATATTTGTTCTCCTGATTTTCTAAACTCCTGATTTTCAAAATTTTCACTAGAATAGTTAATAGCATACAAATTAGTTAATACAATACCTGTTTTATATTTAACTATAGGTTTAATGAAGTTATATTGCACTTTTTCAATACCTTTAACCTTTAAGCCATACCATTGGTCCCCATTATACATACGATAATTTACATCTGTATCTCCATACATACCAATTAATCTGCAATAATTTATTGCCTGGTCATAAAAAGTCCATATATCGGTTTCTTTAATTTCTTCTAAGTCCATATAATCACCTTCCTTTTAGTCAATATCTTTTTGTCCTAAATTTGTTCCGTCATAATTATTTATATTGTCTAACATAGTATTAAAACGTTCTTTTTCTTCCTTATTTTCTTTTGCTTCTTTGTATTCTTCAATGACTTTTACTGGATTCATATTAGGTAATTTAATAGGTTCATTATTTACTACTTTTTGCCCTACTTTAGCACCAACAAAAAAACATACTATGTTTAGTATGCTAATGACTGCTATTAATGTTATTGGTTCCATACTATTCACCTGCTACTACTGGTTCTGCTTCATGGCTTTCTTCAACAATTTCAGTAACAATTTCTTCTACTGTTTTATCATTTTCACTTGCTTCTTCTACAATTGCGTTAGCAACGGATTGTACTTCTTCTTCTGTAATTTCAGGTATCTCTACTTCTTCTACTGGTGTATCTATAATTTCGCCATCTATAACAGGTTTAACGTGAACATTGCTATCTTCTTCTGTCACTGCAAATTCTACTTTCTTAGTAGATTTCTTACTTGTACCTTTCTTAGTAGATTTCTTATCATAGAAGTGTTTAGCTTCTTCTAATGTCTTAACACCTGATACATCTACTCCTTCTTGTTCTTGTCTAATTTTCCATAATCTCAATAGTCTTTCTTCTTTTTCTTTCATATTTTCCTCCTTTAAACTACTGTTATTTTATCTCCTACATCTCCAACAGATTCACGCTCTTTCTCAAAGCTGAATTGATATGTAGGATCTATTCTTATTTCCTCTTTATCAAATACAACTTGTTCTCTTATATGATGTGCTATTGCTAGTCCCATCATTTGGTCGTCGTGTCCACCTTCTGGAGCTTCTATTCTACCTTTCTCATTCCTGACAATGGTTAATAGTTCTTCTAATGTATCTTTATCATTGATACTATTTACTTCTTCTCTTACTATTTGAATTAACCTAGATATTATTGTTGGTCTTGTAAGCGAAGTTGTTTTAAATCCGAATCTTTTTTCGGTCTTACCTGTATAGGTATCTTGTGCTAGTCTTACATATTGATTGTTATATCCTAGTCTTTGAAGCTCCATTATAGGGAAACTATCAAAATTTGCTTCTATTCCTATTAGGGCATATTTATAATACATTCCTAAGCAATATATCTGTTTAACATATTGGTCAGGGTCAAATTGTTGTTTTAATACTGCTACTTGTTCACCTGTCCTTGCATCTAATACATGACCCGTGAAATAATCACTACCTTCGCCGGCTGTATCTCCACCAATACAATACTTAGTCATTCTAGGTACGTTTGGTACTTGATATATGTTTATGTATCCATTTTTATCATTTACCCATCTTATGTGAGTAATCTTTAACCCATCATAATCATATATAAAATAACCTGTTTTAATTGGTTTAGGAGCATTTTCTAATCTATTTAACAATATTTCAGTATCAAATACTGTTTGACCTGATAATAAAAATGCCTCTTTTGGAGTGCATGGATATTCTTGCTTGATTAAATCTTTGTCAATATATCCTTCATATTTCTTGAAGTACCAATATAATTGATTATCGTTTAATTTCTTTTCTTCTTTTAACCACTTTAACCTCTTATATATCCAGGTCTCGTGAGTGTTTATCTTATTTATAAATTCTTTATGTATATCTTCACTTTCGAAATTTATTACATACTCTTTTGTTTTCCACCACTCAAAAAAACAATTTATATGCACCCCACTGTCCCACATCTTCTGATAATCGTTATAACCATTTGCAGTAGATTCATATATCTTTATACAATTCTTAGTAAATGCTTCTCCTAGTGCTGCTTGAATCGGTGCTATACCATCTTTCCAGAAAGCACACTCTGAGCCATGAAAAAAATTTACTGTTCTTGAACGTCCCACGTCTTTTGTGGCTGTATCTACTGCCCAACTACTATTTATCTTTTCAAATAGTAACTGTTTTCTATTATTAAACTTCTCTGTAGGTTTTAATACTTCGGGAAGTTGTGAGTATGGATATTTAGCTTTGTTTTGAAATATCGCTTCCGAGTTATCACTTTTATCGGCTAAAGTAAATCCCTGAAAGTTTCTATTTAATATACTTCTCGCTAATTGATATGCCGTTACAACTGTTGTAAAGCCCTGTTGTCGACCTTTTAATATTAATATAGATATATCTGTTATTAAACCTCTGTCAAAGTCTTCTATCGCCTTATTTAATATGCTTACAAATTCCTTTTGAACATCATTTAATATAAATGGTCTTGTTTTTTGGCCTTTATCAACTACTATAAAAACTAATTCAATTAATTTCTCTGGATATTTCTTAACTTCATTTAGAAGTTCACTATTATTTATTATTTCATCAGCTATTGCAACTCTAAGCTGTTTGTCATATTCAATATCATGTGTTTCATTCCATTTTTCTATTCTCTTTTGTATCAAATAGTCTGCTGTATATTTCATAATAAATCTTCCAATTTCTTTTTAACTTCTATTGTTCCATCTAAAATAGTTTTATATTCACCACTCATTTTATTAAGAGTATCTAAGGCCTTTAATTTGGTATCTATTTTAGTAGGACATTTTATCGTATTGGCTTTATCTTCTTTTATCTCAGTCATTACTGGCACATCTTCTAATATATCTCCATTAATAACATCAGTAAGCCATTTCATACGTTCTTTTGCACTCATTATAGATTTATCTTCTAATTGGTTTATAAGTTCTTTATACCTTACCTGCACCTTACTAGAATTAAACAACTCGCAAGCTCTTACATCTATAACTTCATCTTTATATTTAGCTTTGTAAGCATCTTTATATGCTTCTCTTTGACTCATGCCCTGTATTATGTTTTGTATGAACTTTTCTTGTTTAGGTGTTAAATTCATAATTTCACCTCCATATTTTTAAGTGCTTAGTTTCATCAACCAACTTATCTTCGCAATATCTATCTCTATTCATTGTATTTAATACTATCTTCATTTATCTTTTCTCGTTAGCAATAATAAAAGAAGCTATTGACCATGCTACTACTAATATAAAAATAATTACTTTCATTAATATCACTACTCCTTGTAAGGCACTGTATTTTTCACCATTTAAAATGACACAAAACTAAAACTTTTTATATATTAAAAAGACAACCTGCTTAGATTGTCTTCTTATATCTAGAAAGGAAGCAACGCAATTAAAATCAAACGTTACAGTGTTCATGCCTATTATAAGCACTATACTAATGACATACAGGTTTCTAAATTAAACATCACGCTCAGTTTAATTCGTTGCGTTAGACCAAGTGTTTCAATTAACCTCTAACTCGGTGTTATTGTTTATATATCATTAGTATACTACCCATAAGGATAGTAAAACTTATGGCAAAAACAAGTGCTTCAATAGCACTGTACTAATGATACTTACCAGCACCCTAAACCACACCAGGCATCGGTTCTTTAAGACTTTATATCATCAGTACACTACTATTAAAGTAGTGCTTTTAAAAATTTTATAAAGGTGAGTTAATGAGATTTCTATATAGTTATCTCATTATACATATTATAACATCTAATTCGTGCCATTTCGTGCCATCTTGCTATTTACCACCATAAATTCGTTTGACTTGCCTTAACGAATAGTTTGTTATTCTTGATATTTTCTCCCAACTATATTTTTCTTCTTCTCTTAAATAAGTTATAAATGCTTTTGAATCAGCATTACATATGTTCTTTATTTTTTTGTTTAATCGTTTTTCGTATACTAATAGCGAATCTACTAATTCAGTAATTTTACTATCATATTTTTCAGACTTAATCATGTAGTGTGTAAATTTGTCAAAAACAAACTTCCCATTTACACGTTCGTTTTCATAACTTGTCCCTTGTGGCTGTGTTTTTGTAAATTCTATTTGTTTTAATTTCAAATATAATTCTAAATCATCTTCTATTTCTTTGATTTTATATTTTAATTCTTTAATAGTAATTAGTTCTTTATCTTCCACTTTTTTATCCTCCTAGTAAGTAAATTAGTTTATTTACTTTTGATATCATGATATCACTTTTATTTGTGAACATCTTTTCATTTCTGCTACTCTTTTCACCGCTTTGCTTCTTGTTAATGATTGCATCTTTTTATATTTTTTTATCATATTCTTAAAGTCTTTTACTTCATTATGTGAAAAACTTTCTCTTATTTCTTCGATTGTACTTATTCCATTTTCAAACATTTCAGTTATAAAGAAGTGTATCATCTCTAAAATTATTTTATCTTTTGATTTCAATTTAAACCCTCCTAACCATTTTTAAGTTTTAATAACTCCCACTTTTGCAAGAATTTATCTTGTTCTTTAGTCGTTATCTCATTGTTCTTTGTTCTTTTTTGAACTACTGTATTATCTCTAACTTCTACTGTAACTAATGATTTATTTAGATCTGATAGTTTTCTCATAAAGTATATATAACACTCGCCTTCAACTATTCTTTCGGCATAAGTTCTTACACAATTATTTTGTTGTTTCGATTCTTCAACTAAATCTTCGTACGATTTTGCCGGAAATATTACATATTTATTATCTTGATATTCACTTGATTTTATGTTTTTAGCGATTTTAAATATTTTCTTAGATATTATTTTATTTTTACTTATGTTATATTGTTCTAATATTTTATCATGTGCCTCTTTTATGTTTTTTGGATATGCGATTTGCTTATCTTTCAAATCCATACCTAAAGTTTTAGCCATTTTCAAATAATCATAATATTCATTTGTATTATTTGTATTTAAGTTTTTTATTTTAATTGCTTTTTGTAAATCAATGTATTTAGATAAGTCTTTATAATTGTGTAATTTAACTATTTTCTTTATATCTTCTATATTTCTATCCTTTATCACTGATAAGATCTCTAATTCATCTAATGTTAAATTATTTTCTACAATAAACGGGAAATAATCTTTTGATAGTCCATAAAACCTGTCCCAAAATGTCCTCTTCTTTTGAAATGTTTTTGGGTTTAATGCTAGATTATACATTTTCATCTTTGTTAGTAACTCTACACTCGAATTATAACATTTTAACAAATAAATCAAATCACAATACTCAACGTGTTCTAATAATGTCCATATTTGACTATATTTGTATTTTTCTATGGTTCCAATTATATTCTTGATGTTATATGGATAATATATAAACTCATCTATATAATGTAGTGGATTATAATACGATGGATACCTCCATTTATAATCAAAAGTTGTATTATTCTTTCTTATCCATGTCCCAGATGGAGTACTTACACAATTTTCATTTACAATTCTTTCTACCTGCATAAATGCATCATCATAAATTGTTCTTCCAAATTCGCATATTTCACTATTCAAATTACCATTGTTATACTCGGTTTTTAATTGAAATACTCTTTCAATATAATAATTTTTATATCTATCAAATATACATAAGTAATCTTTAAATGAATATGTCTTAATTCTTGCCGATTTAACTAATAATTCTCTTTTACAACAATTACACTTACAATACGAATTAATGCTATAATCGGCTTTAAATGTAGTTTTACAACATGTACAATAATACTCGTTCTTTGATTTTAAAATTAAATTGTGATTTTTACTTTTTTCTTTTACAAATTCTCGCCATTTTTCAGGTATTGTAAGGTTTTCATCTAATTCTTTAAATAATTTTCTATCTTTTACTTTAATATACATATTACATATCAAACAAAGTTAATTGTCCTTCTGATACCCACTCTTCTTTTTTGCCCGGTTTTTGTTTATTTTGTACACTCTTGACTGGACTATTAGTATCATTTGCTTCCTCTTCTTTTTTATTAACTAAGTTCAAATTAGAATTAGATTCATCCCAGTAATGTATTGCCCACCCAAATACCATCTCATCAGTTGCATATGCAACACTGCCACCACTTATAGATACTTTTTTTAGTTTTTCATTTGCTTCTCTCATTATGAATTTTATCATTTGAGATAAACTCTTTTCTTCATTTAAGTATTTATCGTTCATATCTGTTCTTGATAATAAATAATCAATAATTGATTTTAATTGTTCATCTTTTATATCAGATGATAATATTTTTATTCTTTCTATTCCTTTCATTTATTTATCTCCTATTATTTTTCTCTATCAAAATGTTCTCTTAATTGACCATTTTTCATTCTTACATATTTACTTATTATATTTTTATAATTAATTACAAATCCTTCAACATTTCTATTTACTTTGTTTGTATACTTTTCATAAATACCATCTAGTTGCTCTTTGTTTGGCAAATTAACTAATTCAGCAACTTCTGGCACTATTCCAATAAAATTAGGTATTTCTTGACTTACAAATGGATATATAAATAATTCGTGATCATAAATCAAATTATATAAATTATAATTATCATCTATATTTGCTTTTGCAAACATATACCATCTTTTATCAAACTCATCAACATTATATTTTAGACAACCCATTCCTATCCATTCACCACAAATTGCACTATTATTATGTAACTCAGTTTCTAATATATCTTTATTGTCTAATAGCCATTGATACAATCCTTTATATAAGATTCCTTTTTGTTCTTCAATTTCATCAATGCAAATAATATTGTTCCTTTGTGCAAAGTATAATTTGTCATCTTTCTTAAAAAATACTAAATTACTACCATCTATCTTTTCAGTAAGATAAACTCTATCACCTTTACAACTAACTCTTTTTGTTTTTGGATAAATTTCTTTTTTTATCATTATTTATCATCTCCTATTATTTTTTGATAATTGTACATAAGCACTATATAAATCAAAATACCTACGTACTATTTCTTCTTTTTCCATACTCAATAATGCACTGTATCTACTTCTTTTTCCTGTACAAAATGTAACAGTTTGCCCAGTAAGTAAACGATATTTATTTTCATAATCAAGTAATTCCTTATATCTTTTATTTGATATTATCTTCATCTTTACTCACCAACCTTATAAGCAATTTGTTTTATTTGCTCTTTTGTTACTATTGATTTTATTTCTTCGTTTGTAAAACAATTACCGCCTTGAACTATTATTATATTTCCGCCGTCTTTTAAAGTGTTCTTGATTACCTTACATCCATTAACATAATCCCCAATTTCCAAAATTTTAATTATTTTATAATCGGCTTTAATTACATTTTCTTTTGTATATTCTCCTTGATAGATACTACCATCATTTTCAGTTAATATAGTGGTTTCAAATACATTTGCAATTCTATTTATAATAACTATATTTTCAGCATCATTTTGCAACCTTACATACATTCCAACTTCTAATTTCATTATTTGCCCCCTAATTTTTTCATATAATCTTGGTCAGTCATAATCACTTGTGCATTAACTTCTAATAATTCATGACTTTCTTCTGTTATTCCAAAGGTATTTGGTTTCCACATATATTTATCTACAAATAATTTCATAATTTCTTCTTTGTTATCACCTATTTTTATAAAACCTTGTAATTGTCCTAGCCAATAACTAGCAATTAAATAAAAAGTCTTGTTTAAATCATTTCTTGTCATTTATATCTCCTATTATTTCTTTGTATTTTTGTAAAACATCTTTAACTCTAACTACTGAAAATATATCATTTTCATCATCTAACATATCTTCTAAATATTTTATAAACTCTTTTTGCTGAGTTTTATATTCTTTAATTTCTATACGAACATCTTTGTAAGTATCTTGATATTCTTTTCTTTTATCAAACAATTCATCTTTAAGTTTCATATTTTGTTTTATATATTCTTCAAGTTGTTTCTTTAATTCTTCATTTTGTTCTTTTAAACCTAACATTTCTTTATTATTTAAAATTGCTTGCCTATAACCTGATAATTCAAGTTTTAATTCTTGATTTTCTTTCAAAAGTTCATTAAATTTTTGTTGTTTTAAAGCATTATATTGTAGTTCTATTTGATTAAGTTCATTTTTAACAAGTTCATCTTGTACAAGTGTTGTACTGTCTTTATGTACATAATTTGCTTCCATTTACTCACCACTCTTCCAAATATTAATCAATTTTTTTCTTAATGTATATGTATCATCAGTTAAATTATTTTTAATTGTACTCATAAACTTTAATTTAGTTACATCATCTATTTCACGATTATAAATTTTTGTATCTCTAATTAAACCATACATACATAATTCTAATAATCTAGTATTTTCTTTCTCAATCATTTCAACATAACCTTGTATAGTTTCTATATCTTCATTAGGCAATTGTTGAACTACTGATATTAAATTCATTTTAGATAACATTTTACTCATTACTATCACTTCCTTTACATTTTTCATAATGTTCATTGTTATCACCCTTAAATTTGTTTAATATGTTTAATAAATAATCACATTCAGGATAATTCAATCCAATTCCCTTGTTTTTATAAAACTTCTGATTATCTTTATAATGCCATTCTACAAATTCATATGCTTCTTTTCTTATGTTTTCTAATTGTTCTACTTTTTGTTGTAATTCCTTAGTTAAGCTATTATATTTATTTGCTATACATTCGGCTCTTTCTTCCGAAAGTTCAAATTCGTAAGTTGATTTTTTGTTATACGATATGTAAGCATGGTTTTTTAAGTATTCATACATTTCATTCATTCTGATACCTCGTTTAAAACTAAAATTTTGTCTAAATCTTTTATTGCATAATTAATACCATCTATTAAATCTTGTTTTCTAGGATTACCGCTTCTTGCATTATATAAGTCTTGTCTTGCTTGAAACATCACTCTAACCATATTATCTTTTTCAGTATTTAATAATTTTTCATAAGACAATTTACATTGTTCTAATTCTCTATACATTTGACCTATTCTGCAATATAAAAGATAATCCGAAACACTATTAAAATCATCTGCACATTTATTAGAATTGTTATCAAGATACATTTTTACATCTTCATATTTATTCATTTTGACACCTCTTTATCTTCTAATATTTCTAATAAATCATTTTTGAATAATACTGGGTCATCTATTACCCAATGCTGATTTATATATTCAACTGCTTTATCAATAACTTCTTTTTGCTTTCTACATTGTTGCTCTAAATTTTCATAACTAGGTTTTTCGTCAGGTCTTACAATAAATGATATTGATTCTTCTAAGTCTGCATAAGAAACTCTACAACCTAAAATTGTTCTATAATTTGTAGTTTTTTGTCTTGCTTCTATTAAATTATTATTCAATACAACTTCCAAGTTTTTTAATAAAGCTTCTTCTCTCATTTTCTCTATAGCTTTTTGTAGTTCCTCCCAAAAATGTGAATTTGATTCAATATCATCAATATCAATATTAAATATTTTTAAATCACTTTTAAGTAATACTTCTTTATTCATTATTCCTCCACCTTTACAACTAAATCGGCTTCCATTAATTCTTTTGTTTTTTGCTTAAATGCAACATAAGAATTTTTAATATTTTCAATATCTAACTCTAGTTGTTCTAAATCATTACACCATATACTCATATTTTCTAATTCAAAACGTAAAGTTCTACATAACCAACTATCTTTATTATTGTCATTATCTATTTTAATTGCAGAAAAGTACCTGGTGCTTGGACTATTATTGTTTGGGTAATAAACATATCCCCAATGTTCTTTTTTAAACCCATACTTTTCTAATTCTTTCAAATCCACGTCTTCTCTTATTTTAAGCATAATATCAGTCCTTTCTATTTCCGACCTAATTCATTTACCTGTTGGTTTATTGCTTGTAGTTCTTTAAATGTAATAGTAGAACCATATTTTTTTATGATTTCATATTTTCTATTAATTATAATTTTGTAATATTGATATAAATCTAAAGGTAAAACTTTATTTAAAAGAACATCAGGTTTTATATACATAATTTCATATTTGTTTTTATATTTTAATTTATACCCTAATTCTTCAAATAACTCTCTAGCACTTTTCATTTTTAATCATTCTCCTTTTCTACCATTGGATCTATTTTTAAATACTCTATTTCATTCATATCTAAAAGTGTCCTCCAATATTGTCTTTTATAACCAATATTTGTTTGAATAACATCTGTACCTAATAATTTTATATAATTATCATAAAATTCAATTCTTTCTAAATTATGTCCCCCAACTTTGCAACCATTTTTTTCTTTGTATTCATAATAATATTTCATAACTATTTCTCCTTTAAATTGTTTTCCATTTTATCAATACATTTTGAATATAATTATCTATTTTTTCTTCAATCGTATTTCCTTTAAACCAACAATTTTGTTTCCAACTGTAAGCAGATGTACACTCTTGTTCTATTTTTCCACTTGGATAAATATAAAAGTAAACACTTCTACACTCACTTCCATAATAAGTTGCGGTTCCGCCTAATGATATACAATAACAATTTTCATTATTCCAATTAATAATTCTTTCTTTAATAACAGAATTAATTGTTATATCTCGGCTATTTTCATAACCACCTTTGCCACTATATTTCAAATATTTAGAACATATATTTTTTACCATTTTTATTTTATCTTTTGGTATTACTTTTTTTAATTCTTCACTATCAGCAATACAACTCATTTCACAATAAACATTAATTTCAAATTGTAAATTGCATTTATCACATTTAACTTTTCTATAATTTGAATATTGTTTGCATATCTTAAAATTGTACTCACTATATTTATCACAATAAGGACATTTTATACTAAATTTGTTCATAACTATTTCTCCTTCTTTTATTCAATTCATATTGCAATTCTTTTATTTTCTTGTCAACTAACTCTGAATTATCTTCATACTCATACCCAAACCAATTATCGCCAACAAATTCATCATAAAAATCTTTATGTCTTTGTAAATATTTAATTGTATTTTCTATATGTGAAGTTTCCATATCACTTATTTTAATTTTTTTATGTTCTTTAGTTTCCCACCAATCTTTTTTGTAAGGATATTCCATAATTATTTCTCCTCTCTTAACTCATATCTTCATAATCGCAAGGTGGCTCTTTTGGTTTTTTCAATTCTTCAAATAGTTCTTCTCTATGTTTTATTTCACCAAGTAAATCTTCAATTATATTTATCAAGTTATCAATTGTTATTTCTCTATTTTTTACTTCATAATTAGTTATTGTTATATCACTTGCTTTATTTATTATTTTTAATTCTTTATCTGTTAATTTATAATTTTTTTCCATTTCAACACTTGTTCCTTATTCTTCATCATCAAGTAACTTTAAATAAAATTCCAATATTTCTTTTAAGTTTTCTTCTTTGTATTTTACTGAGCAACTCGCATGAAAAACCATTTTTCCATCTTTAAATATAGAAACGTGATTATTACTCGACTGTGATATTTTGTATCCTTTATATTCGATTGCAAACATAGTTATTTATCCTTTTCTAAATCAGCATAAATTTTCTTAATTAATTTATCTCTTGCAGCATGGCTTTTCATGTGCATAACTTGCCCTTTTGGAAGTTTACCCGCTGGAACTGATACTCTATAAAATTTATCTGACATACTTTCTTCTAATGCTTTTTTAGCTCTTTCAAGTTCTAATTTAAGGCAATCTCTTTCTTTTATCACCTCACCATAATTTGCTAGTGCTTTAGTAAGTTCAGCATTCGATTTATCTTTTATTTTTGCACTCGTAATTAGTACATCATTTTGTTCTTTTGTTCTGTTAATTTCTTTTGTTAATCCTCCAATTCTACCGTTTAATTCCTTGATCACATTAATATTTGCATCATAATTTGCTTTTAATAATCCATATTTGCTTTGTAATTCAATTATTTCCCCAAGTTGATCATTCAATTTATTTATTATTTCTTCGTAATTTGCATTAGTAAGTATCTTCATAGTTCCTCCTTTGTTATAACTTTTTTACTAATCTTATTAAGTCCTTATATGCACTACTTTTTTTGATATATACATCGACTTGTTTCTTCTTTTCATAAAAATCATTTTTTATTAATAATTCAGTTAACTTATTTACTATAAAATCTCTTGTAACCTCATCTATTCTCATTGGACCACTCTCTATTTAGTTGATTTTCTAGTATCTTAATTCTTATTTTTAAAACATTAACATTTTCTTGTGCTGTTTTCCACATTATTTCGGCACTATCTCTTTTGAATCTTTTTTCAGCAACTTCTTTTACACCATAAACTACTTTGTCTATTAATGTGACTGCCATACCTCCATCTCTTAATTTCAAACACTCTTGATTAAGTGCTATTTTATAATTCATTTCGGCTTCTGCATATTCTCTTCCGTACTTTGCAAGCAAGTTAATACTGTTAGATAATAGTCTATTCAAATCTTGTATATCATTTACTAAATCCATAATTCACCTTTACCATCCAAGGTCTTCATCAGTTAACTCAATTTCATTTCCGAAATCCATATACACTTGATCCGAATTAGGTTCTTCTGTTTCTACTGATTGACTATTTTCTTGTTTTTTACTTGATAAGTATTCAATGTTCTCTACTGAAACATAAGTCTTGTATCTTTTATTTCCTTTTTCATCATCATAACTATCAGTTCTTATGTTTCCAGATACTAATATCAAATTTCCTTTATCTTGATACTTACATAAGTTTTCGGCGGTTTTATTCCATACCTGACACTCAATAAAATCAGTTTCTCTTTTTCCATTACTTGTATATGGTCTATTTACTGCTATTGTAAAATTACATACAGACTTTAAACTTTTTGTACTTCTTAATTCAGGTTTACTTGTTAATCTTCCACTCAAAATAATTGTATTCATCTATTTATCACTCCTCTCATAAGTAATTGTCCACTAATTTACTTTTCACATATTCCCCTATTTTCCTATATCGTTATCTTCCAAGCATTGATAACATACGTAACCAACATCACCATTTATCATGCCTGTTGTATCAATTAATTCCTCCTCTGATTCTCCACAAATATCACATCTTTGCATAACTAATCCTCTATTCTTTCGTATTTCATTTTATTTAAATCTAAAAACTCTTTTAATTTTCTTCGCTGACTTAATGTTCCAGTAATTGCTATTTTTTCTGTTTTAATTGGATCAAACTCCTCCACCTCAACTGGTTTAGTTACCATTTCTTCTACTTTTTCTTTAACAATTTCTTCTTTTACTGCCTCAACTTGTTTTGTTTTTTCTGCAAGTTCCATTAATCTATTATTTTCTTGAATAACACTTCCTAAATCAAATGTTCTTAAATATTGATTTGTTAGAGATACTTCATAACTACTTTTTAATGTCTTTATAGTTTCTAAATCGTTTCTTATCTTGTTTAATTTATTTTCTAGTTCACTTGATAATTTAAATTCGCCTTTGTCATTAAAACTGCCTTTATTTAGCCATTTTTCATCAAATATCATATCTAGTGTTACTAATTCTTTTAATTCACCTACAATTGAATTAAATAGGTTTTCTATATAATTTCTTCTTTCTTGCTTTGCTTTTAAATCAACTTCTTTTACTATTAAATCTATTTTTGAACTTGCTTCTTTTATCATGTCAGTTGTTTCTTTTACGGTTGCTTTAAATTCATCAAATGGTTTTAAAAATTCTTTTTCCAACTCTATTCTCTTATCATTTAATTTCTTTGCAGTGTTATTTAACATTGCTTTATCTGATTTTGCATTTTCTATATTATTTTCACTATAGTTTTCAGCACTGTATTTTGGTAGAATTTCCTTTATTTTATCTCTTATTGCCTTTGCATTAGTTGTTAAACTTCCTAGATTTTTTTCAGTTATTATTAATTCAAATTCATTGTTTTGTACTTCGTTCATTAAAATACTTCCTCCATCTCTTTTTCTTTTTTCTTTCTAGCAATTCTTATTTGCTTTTCAATTGTAAATGCTTCACTCCATGTTAAATCGTTTAGATTAGTTTTTTTAAATTGATGTAATAATTTTGGATTCTTTTCAACTATTGTTTTAATTTCAAATATTTGATTTTGATTTATCATTTCGTTTTGTGAATCCATGTACTGCATCATGTCTAATTCACCATCACTAAACATACTGCCATTTTTTATTGTTTTCGATGAAGTGTTAACCTCAGTTTTATTTTTTTCATTTGATTTTTGAGGTTTATCTTCTTGCACTACTCTTTCGGCAAATTCCTCCGCTTCACTATCAGAGTAGACACCTGCATATGCTAACTTGCTATTTTTAAGTACTACTCGATCAAATAATCTTTTATAAGCTATCGCGTACGGATATCTTCCTTGCGATTGCCTATAATTACTAGAACTTATTTCTCCAACTTCATAAATTCCTTGCTCATCATTGCAATAAGTAAATACAAGACTATTCTCATATCCTTCTTTATTTTCTTTTACACAACTAGGTTTGAATTTTAATTTATCATCTAACGAATCATTTATTTTTAAACAACCATTATGTGAAATAATCAACCCGTTGTATGCGATTTTATCTTTCTTTGATGTTTTACCTTTTAAAATCCAAAAATCAGTTTCATCTAACCCTTTGTATTTTCCACTATCTAACATTTCAACTACTTTTTTCTTTGATTGTTGATACTTTGAGCTTTGCCAAACTGGAAGCATATCTTTTACTTCGCTATCGTATTCTTCTTCTTGTTCATTAAATGTATATTTTTTTGTCATATTGTATTCCTTTCTAATTTTTTTCTTTATTTTTTTTAAGGCACTTTTGTGCCATTTTGGTATATTTATACTATTTCTATCAAAACATTGCTCTTGTGAGATTTTTGTATCGAATTAGATAGAATTATGTCGATTGTTTAACTCTTAATTTGAAAACTCCTACATTTCTATTCGTATAAATACATTTTTTCTTGCCAATACACTCAACTGCTCCACTTATCAACATTTCAGTTATTCTTGGGCTTGAGAAGTTTCTTTCATCAGTTGGTGTATAACCTCTCTTTTTCATTTCAACACTTATTTCTTTTGCAGTTAATCCATCAGGATTGTCTTTTAATATTTCCGTTATTTGTTTATACCTCTTTTGCCTATCTACTTGTAATTCAGATTCTTTTCTTGTTTCAAATAACGGATCTGTTCCAGGCATTCTTTCTTCTATCATTGCTTTTCCTCTTTCAAAATCTTTCTTAGATTTTTTATCGTTACTCTCATGTTCTTATTTTCAGTTCTAAGCTTTTCTATTTCATACGGTTCATTTACCTTATCCATTAAAATTTTGAAACTTTGTTCTTTTAATGTTTTCTTTAATGATTCATTTTCTAATCGCAATGTTCTATTTTCCATTGCTAGTTTCACACTGTTTAATAATTTCATTGTTCCTCCTATTTTTTAATTTTTAAATTCACTCAGTAAGTTTTCTAGTTCTTTTACTTCCTCCTGAGACATTTCTTTCTTCTTAACTTCCTTTCCATACCACTCAGGTTTTATTTCAGCTACATCGCTTTCCTTCTTTTCGTTTCTTGCCCAATTCAAAATTGTGGCATAATGGCTTTTGTATCTATCTCCCTTACTTGCAATGTAATTCGATAATTTTTCAATTCTTAACTCATAATCAGGAAATCTTTGTTTTAATTTTTCTAATTCTTCTTCGCTCAGCAAAACGTTTTTAAATTCACCAAAAGAAATTTTTTCTTTTTTATTTTTTTCTTTTAAATTATCATTTATGATAATTTCATTATCATTATCATTATCATTAAGGTTGTTTTTTTCTCGATTTGGTTGTTTTTGTTTTTTTGCATTCTGATTTCCTTTAGGTGCACCACCTTTTTTTGCGTTATTTTTAAGGGTTTCACACTTCTTTTTATACTTTTGATTGTCTACAACCATTTGGTTGTTTATGAAGTTAAATGCAATTTTTATATCATTTGTCAAAACAACCTCATTTCCTAGTTGTTTTTCAAAAAGTGCTCTAAACAACCTACCCAATTGTTCATCTTCAAGTTCTTTAATCGCAACATATTGTGATGTGTATAGTACAAAACTATCTTTCATTTTACATCTCCATTAATGTATTAAAATATTCATAACAATTACTAAATATATAAATTGCTAATCCAAAAGTTAAACACCCAAATAATGATAATGTAGTTGTATAACTTGTGATTATTGGATATATTGTTAACATAAATAAATCATGTACTATTAACCCACCACTTATCAAAAACAACATTGCTATAAATACATTTTTCCATTTAATTTTTTTCATAAAACTCACCTTCTTACCAACCAAACTTCTTTTTTATTAATTTTGTTAATGCTAATTTTGGTCTTGTAGTTGGTACACAATAACCTTTTTCTTCCATTTCTTTTCTAATTTCATTTATGTATTTAATTGCATTGTCATAAGTAAGATTTGGAATTATGTTCATTAAGTCTAATGCACTCATATATTCTTTGTCTTTTGTTGATCTTTCCTTTTCCATTTTGTTCCTCCTTTATTTCATTTCAACACTTTGTTCCTTTTGTTTTTTAGATGTTGCAGCATCTTTTTAAATTATTTGATTTTTCAAAAATTACTTTCTTTTTTATTTTTTGTAACTATTTTCAGTTACAGCTTCTTCAAAAAAAATTTCTTCATATTTAGAATTTAATATTTCTAATATTTTTTTTACTTCTACTAAATTAAAATCTAATTTTCCATTTTCTTTAAGATTATAATTATTTTTGGAAATACCTATCATTCCTGCTATTTTTTCTTGAGTAATTCCTTTTTCTTTTCTTTTGCCTATTAACTTAGGATACAATTTTTTCACCACCTATCTTGTAACTATTTTTCGTTACATTTAAAATATATCACACTCATTTTTCTTTGTCAACGCAAAAAGTTACATTTTTGTTGATTTTTTCACTTTTTTGAGTTATAATGGTAACTGAAAGGAGAATTTAATATGAATTTTGATAATGATGAAAACTTAGATTTTCAACTTAACAAAATAGCTTCTTTAGTAATAAAAGAATTAAGAATTAAAAAGGGATATAGTTTAGAAGAATTATCAAATAAATTAAATAATATTGTAACAAGACAATCTCTTTTTAGATATGAAAGTAATGAAGCAAGAATGAAAAACAACATATTCAAAAAAATATGTTTAGCATTAGGTGAAAATCCAATTGATGTTTGGAACGAAATAAATACTAGGTTATTACAAGATATTTCTTTCGACAATGGCACTTTAATAGATGTTGATTATGATACTATACAAATACCTGTTCTTGGAACGATAAAAGCAGGTATTGCTATCGAAGCACAACAAGATATATTAGAATATGTAGATATACCGAAAGATTGGATTAAAGGTGGAAAATCGTATTATGGTTTAAAAATAAGTGGTGATAGTATGTTTCCAAAATATAATGAAAATGATATAGTAATATTTGAACATACAGAAGATTATATACTGGCAAATAATAAAGATTGTGCTGTAATGGTTAATGGATTTGATGCAACATTTAAAAATGTAACTATTACAGAAAGTGGGATAACACTTGTGCCATTTAATTTAAATAATAGTGATGGATATAAACCTACATTTTACAATAAAGAACAAATAGCAGATCTACCAGTTAGAATTGTAGGTATTGCCAGAGAAAAAAGAACTAGACTATGAAGCAAACAATATATAGAATTAAACAAATATTAAAGAAAGGAGATGCTGATTATGCAAATTATAATTTGGTTTTTAAGCTTAGTTATATTTAGTTGGTGTTATTCAACCTGGATTTTATGTTTTTTAAATATAAAATCAGTACCGAAATTCAAATTAAGTTTAATATTATATTCGATAATTTTAGTGATTTTATATCTTATTAGTTATTTTTTCATTAGTAAATATTTTAATGACATCGTTGGATGCAGCATAATAGCTTTAGTATTGAGCTTATTTACAACAAAAAACGGAATAAATGGGAAAGAAGGTTAAAATAATGAGTAACAGAAATCGAAACTTTACTTTTTTTGAAGGACTTGTTATTCTTGTAGTTATGTTGAATAATTTTTTTATTCCCATTTCAACTGCAGGACACAGTATTTGGCATTTTCTTTATTGGTTAGTATCATTTAGTGCTTTTGTCATGTTTACTTTATTTTATGAAGAAAAACTAAATGAAAAAGATAATGAAATAAATTACTTAAAAAAAATTATAAATGAATCAAAAAAATAAAAAAAAATTTAAATAAAAAAAAGGACTTGCTCCTTCTGCAAAAGGAACAAGTGTTGAAATGAAAAACTATTGTCGAGAAACAATTAAATATGAAATATATTCATATCAGTTTTTCTATTATATTATAGCAAATATTTTCAAAGGAGGCAAGATATTTATGCTAATTTTCAAAGGAAAACCAACAAAGGATGGAAGATGTTACTATTTTAGAAAATCAAAAGAAAACAAACAATACACATCAAGAAAATATAAAACTCGTGAAGAGTGTCAAAAAGCATTATCTATGTTTGTTTTAAAAAGCGATAATCCAATAAATAAAAAATTTGATTTAGTCGCAAATGATTATTTTAAAAACTTAAAAAGAAAACCATCAACTATTAATTCATATATAAAAGCATACAACACACATATATTGCCCTATTTTGGAAACTCCTATATAAATCGTATAAATACTCAAGATATAGGCAAATGGCAGGAGTATATGCGAAATAAAGTAAAATTATCAAGTAATAAAAAAGTGTGTAAAGACAATTCTAAGTTGTCTGTTGACTATTTAAATAAATGTAATCAAATTATTAAGAATATTTTTGATTATGGAATAAGAAACTATTCTTTGCAAATAAATCCAGTTGCTATGTATGGTCATTTTGAAAAAGAAATTGGTCAAGTAGAGAAAAAAACAAAAAATTATATTACATTTGAAGAATTTAAAAAATTTATATCAGTAATTGATGATCCACTATGGTATGCATATTTTAACTTTCTATTTTATGCAGATACAAGAAAAGGTGAAGCAATGGCACTACATTGGAGTGATGTGGATTTTAATAATAAAAAAATAACCATTAAAGCCACACTACAAGTAGATATTGCTGGTTCCATTTTTGAAACAACTACTAAAACAAATAAAAGTAGAGTTATAATAATGAACGATACACTACACAATGTACTTTTAGATTATAAAAAAGAACAAATGAAATACAAAGATTACAAAGAGTCATGGTATGTTTTTGGAGGCCCTATTCCAATATCTAAAACAACAGCAGATAGAAAAAGAATTAATTATTTCAATTTGGCTGGTGTTGTTCCTATTACTAATCATCAATTTAGGCACTCATTGACAACGATACTTATTCAAGAATATATAAAAAACCAACAAAATAATAATGTAAAAATAGACAAATATGCTTTCTTATCTGCACTAGCCAATAGAAATGGACATACTGTAGAAACTATGATGAAATATTATGCAAATTTGTTTCCTGATACAGAACAAGGTCAAGTTATAGACCTATTAAATAATTTAAAATAGATATAAACTAGATGTCGAACTAGATGTGAAAAATAAAAACCCTTATAAAATAAGGGTTAATTGGCTAATGGTCGGGAAAACAGGATTTGAACCTGCAACCTCATGGTCCCAAACCACGCGCACTACCAAGTTGTGCTATTTCCCGATATTGGCGCGCCCAATAGGAGTTGAACCCATAACCTTTTGATCCGTAGTCAAACGCTCTATCCAATTGAGCTATGGGCGCATAATAACTATATAACGGGCGTAAATTTCACTATGGTGGCTCCGATTGGAATCGAACCAACGACACAAGGATTTTCAGTCCTCTGCTCTACCGACTGAGCTACAGAGCCATAATGGCGGTTCCAACGGGACTCGAACCCGCGATCTCCTGCGTGACAGGCAGGCGTGTTAACCAACTACACCATAGAACCATTTCACAATTGCCCCTTTAGTATACTAAATTAAAGCAACGGTTGTCAATACTTTCTAAGTTTATTTTCGCAAATATGTCGAAAAATAATAAGAAACTAATATTCCAATGAACAATGTCAGTATCCCTGTTATGTTAATAGTATTGGGATACATAACTATTAATGATCCTAAAACAAATCCAATTATTAAACTATATGTAGTAGAATAGTATTTATTTAATAAATAATTCATTAATTTAATAAATATAACAGCACCTACAATTATTCCTAATATTATGAATATCATTTGTATTGGATTATTTAATGTATATGTAAGTGGATTTGACATAATATTTATATAATATGAGTACATTCCAATCATCATTAGCATGCAAGAACTACTTAAACCCGGTATTATTTTTCCTGATATAAATAGTCATTCTTTTTTAAAATAATTCCTGTAATAAATAGTTTAAAAAATGACTCAAAGTTATTACTTAATTCTTGTGAAAGATTTAAATTATTCTTAAATAATACTGTTACTATGAATGATAAAATAAAAGTAAATGTAAGTAAAAAATAGTTTATTTTGTTTTTATCTTTTTCTTTGCCTTCTTTTATTAGAAATGGTATTGAACCAGTGATGAGTCCTATAAATAGATAACATGATTCTATAAAATATTTATTAAATATATATATTAATATTTTTGCAGATATTATTGCACCAATTCCCATACCTATAAATAATGGTATTAGAAATCTTGCATTTTTTTTATAATCAGAGAAAAAATTACTTAAAGAGTAAATTATTTTATCATAAACACCTAAAATTACTGCAATTACTCCGCCACTAACTCCAGGTAATATCATACCTATTCCTATAAGTATTCCTTTAAGCATTTTTCCTCCTTTTTATACACTAAGAAATTGTAGCTGAATTAGATGGTGCATTTTGTATATATGTATTGCCATCATTTACTTTTATTTCTTCGCCATTTTTCTTTTTGTAAACAGTTTGTTCTTTTCTTCCACTTTTACTCCAAGTTATAGGAATTGCATAACCGTCAGTAATATAGTATCCAATTCCTGATCCAATATTATCAATGTTTTGTCTTCCTTTATCATCATTGCTAATATAACTATTATCAATATATGCAATTATAATATTTTTAGCAGTATATTGTTTTTTTGTAACGTAATCAGTATGTTCTACGTTATTTACACTTCTATAATATACTTTCTCTTTTTCGTTATACTCGTAATTTGTAATTACTGAATTAGAATATTTTATATCAACTTTATTTGCAACTTGTTTTTCTTCTTCATTTTCTAAGCTTATTTCATCTACAGAGTAATTTAATAATGTATCTTTATCACTTGTCATTCTATATCCTTTGTTCTTTGCTACTGCTGTAATTTTTTTTGTACTTGTAAATGCATTGTGTTCCCATGATACTGGTAATTTGCTTTCTCTTACAAATGCACTATCATCATATATGCCATTTATATTATTTATGCCTAGTGTTTTTATATCAGATTGTGCTTGTGGACTCCATCCAAAGTGTACATATATTGCATCATTTTCAAGTGCATAATCAAGATAATAATGTCTTGAACTTCGTACGGAACCAATTCTATCTACATTTGCATCTTTGTATAAGGCAAGTAATCTAGTTATACCTCCTTCTACAATCATTTCATAAACAATATAAGCATCATCTAAACCAGATTGGTATTTTCTCGCTACTGCTATATTATTTATCATAACAGCGTATGGTCTTGTATTTGATTCTTCATCTATTATTTTTAATTTTTTCTCTGCTACAACTGGCTTATCATTATTAGTTTTTTCTTTTTCTTTATTTTCATTTTTACTACATCCACTCAATATTAATAACATTGAAACTATAATAAATAAAATTTTCTTACTTTTTTTCTTCATATTTTACCACCTATTTAATTATATCATTATTTTTAAAAAAATAATACAAAAAAAGAACAATTGATTATAATACCTTTAAAGTTCACACTAAATAAAAAGAACCAAAATATGGTAAA